>Ga0209573_1000432_pt1 | contig 90849 bp, 65 predicted proteins | sample TNRBio252014_DNA_FD_185870 | JGI IMG/M metagenome (GOLD analysis project Ga0209573, IMG submission 185870) | Wastewater treatment Type I Accumulibacter community from EBPR Bioreactor in Madison, WI, USA - TNR Reactor_6/25/2014_ DNA (SPAdes)... | ecosystem: Engineered > Bioreactor > EBPR >... | reverse complement strand
CCCCGGTAGTGCTCTTAGTAGACGAGTACGACTCCCCCCTCATCACCGCCTGGCTACAGGGGTACTATGAGGAGATGGTGCAGTTCATGCGCACCCTGCTGGGCGGGGCGCTCAAAGACAACGAAAGCCTCTTCAAAGGCGTGCTCACGGGCATACTGCGAGTAGCTAAGGAGAGTCTCTTCAGCGGGTTGAATAATTTTATCGCGACGGCAGGCCTGAAGCCGGATCCTTTCTGTGATAAGTTTGGCTTCACGGAGGCGGAAGTAAAGACCATGCTGGCCCACTACGGCCTCAATGGGCGCGAGATGGACGAAATCGCCGCCTGGTACGACGGCTACCGCTACGGGGGCATCCCCATCTATAACCCCTGGTCGATACTCAACTATGTGGCCGAGGGCGGCCAATCGCCCAGCCCTTATTGGGTGAACACTGGCGGCCACGACCTGCTCAAGCGGCTGTTCTTCAACGAGCAGTCGGGCATAAAGGACAAATTGGAAGAACTGCTGCGCGGCGGCGTTATAGACGTATATGTAGACGAGTTTCTCACCTTCCGGGGTTTGGAGACGACGCCCGATGCCGTTGTCAGCCTGATGTACTTTGCGGGCTACCTGCGGGTAGTGGGCGATTTCAGGAGAGGCGACCGGATCATCCGTCAACTGTCGATACCCAACCGCGAGGTGAAGTTGGCCTACGAGGATACCCTCATGGCCTGGTTCAACGAAGACCTGGGTCGCTCCTTCAACGACAAGCTGCTGGATGCCCTCACGGCGGGCGATGTGCTCACCTTTGGCGAGGACCTGGCTAAATTCGTGCTGAAGGTAACCAGCTTCTACGATACGGCAGACAACCGTGCGGAGCACTTCTACCACGCCTTCCTGCTGGGGTTGTTGGCCCGCTTGGATTCGGCCTACATCATTCGCTCCAATGGCGAAAGCGGCTATGGGCGCTACGACATCTGCCTGATACCAAAGGATGCCTCCCGCAAAGGCATTGTGATGGAGATCAAGGCCGTGCGCCCGCATCGGGGCGAGACCTTAGCCGGCCGCTTAGCCGAAGCCCGCGAGCAGTTAGTAGCTAAAAAATACGACACGGAGCTCCTCGCACACGGCGTCGCCGACATCCTGCGCTTGGCCATTGCGGTGGAGGGCAAGGCGGTGGTGGTGGAGCAAGCTTAAGGGCTCATCGCCAGGGCGTGCGGCCCGCGCAAGCTGCCTGTAGGGCGCCGACGTTAGGAGGCGGTGCTTTGCACCGAGCGATGAGCGAGCCTGGAAGGGAGCGACCCCGGCGGCCCCGGAGCAAAGCGCCCATCGCCAGGGTAATGCGATTGAGGGCCGCCGGGGATGCGCCCAAAAGAAAAGGCCAGTGCTTTCACACTGGCCTTTTATGTTCATTCAGAAAAAATTATCGCTGCAGCACCAGCCGCTGCTGCGCCTCGCCCACCCGGAAGAGGTATACGCCGCCGGGCAGGTTGTGCATGTCTACGGGCATGGGGCCTGCGGCTTCGTCCAATTCCAGACGGCGCACGCGGCGGCCTTGCAGGTCGTATACTTCCAGCAGGGCGGGCTTGCCGGCCCAGGGCGTGAAGTCTACGGTCACTTCGCCGCTGGTTGGGTTGGGGAAGACGTTGAGGTGGAGATTGACCACTTCGGCGCCGGGGTCGTTGGTTTCGATGGCCTGCAGGCTGGGGTTGGTCATGATGCTGACGTTGGCAAAGGTAGCGCTGGTGGTACCCGTAGCCGTATTGTTGGTGACCATTAAGCCCACCTCAAGGCAGTTCGGCATTCCATTGATGGTAACGGCAAAGAGCTGCGACCAGTTGGGGTCGCCGGCAGCGGACACATACCCCACAAACTGATTGCCCTGGCGCAGGATGCGCAGCCAGTATCGGTTTTGAGCGGGGAACTGCTGGAAGGCCGCCGCGCCGCCGGAGGTAGAACGTATCTCCCGGCGATGGAAGGTGGCTAAGTTGGTTGTCAACTGCACTTTGCGGGCGCCGGGGGCGTCGCTCTCGCGCATGACGATACCTGCCCAGCCGCCGCCGTTAAGGCTGGTCACCTGGGCCGTGATGCTGCCATTGCCGCACAGTTCCTGCGCGGCAAAACCGGCCGCATCGGCGGTGAAGGGCGGCCCCGAATAGCAGCCCGTGCTGTTGATGGTGAACACGCCGCTCGTAAAGCCCACATTATTGCCGCCGCCACAGCCGATGCCATCGGGATTCTGGCTCCAGCCGCAGGGCAGGCCGGCTACGGTTACCTGACTGGTGCAACTGGCGGTAAGGCCGGCCGCATCGGTAGCGGTGGCGGTCACCATCAGGGTTTGACCCACCTGGCCGCAGGCGACAGTGGCGGTCGATAAGCTCAGAGAGGGTGCGCCGCAGTTGTCGGAAGCAGAGGCCAAGTTGGCGGCGTTGAGGGCTATGGTAGCCTCGCCGCTGAAGGTGACGGTCGTATTGGAGCAATTAATCATCGGCGGCGTATTGTCGATGACGGTGTAAACAAAGCTCCAGGTGGCCGTATTGCCCTCGCAGTCGGTGTAGGTGTAAGCGTAGGTACGCGTACCCGTACACAGCAGCGGGTCAGGGCTGTTGGTGATCACCGGCTCGGCGGGCGTCAGTACTTCGCCGCAGTTGCTCGTGACCGTGGGCAACACAGGCGCAACGGCCAAAGTCGGGCTGTTGACGGTAGAAGCCCCGTTGGCGGGCACGGTAAACGGCTGCCGCTCGATGGTGTAGACGAAGCTCCAAACGGCGGTATTGCCCTCGCAGTCGGTATAAGTGTAAGCGTAGGTACGCGTGCCCTCGCAGGTCAGCGGATTGGGGCTGTCGGTGATCATCGGCGCGGCGGGCGTGAGCGTTTCGCCGCAGTTGCTGGTTACGGTGGGCAGCGCGGGGGCTGTGGCGTTAGCCAAACAAGCTACCGTGGAGGCCCCGTTGGCGGGCACGGTAAACGGCTGCCACTCGATGGTGTAAACAAAGCTCCAAGTGGCGGTATTGCCCTCGCAATCGGTGTAAGTGTAAGCGTAGGTACGCGTCCCCTCGCAGGTCAGCGGATTGGGGCTGTCGGTAATGACCGGCGCGGCGGGCGTGAGCGTTTCGCCGCAGTTGCTGGTTACGGTAGGCAGCGCGGGGGCCGTGGCGTTAGCCAAACAAGCTACTGTGGAAGCCCCGTTGGCGGGCACGGTAAACGGCTGTCGCTCGATGGTGTAGACGTAGCTCCAAACGGCGGTATTGCCCTCGCAGTCGGTGTAAGTGTAGGCGTAGGTTCGCGTGCCCTCGCAGGTGATCGGATTGGGGCTGTCGGTAATCACCGGCGCGGCGGGTGTGAGCGTTTCGCCGCAGTTGCTGGTTACGGTGGGCAGCGCGGGGGCTGTGGCGTTAGCCAAGCAAGCTACCGTAGAGGCGCCGTTGGCGGGCACGGTAAACGGCTGTCGCTCGATGGTGTAAACATAGCTCCAAGTGGCGGTATTGCCCTCGCAGTCGGTGTAAGTGTAGGCGTAGGTGCGTGTACCCTCGCAGGTGATCGGATTGGGGCTGTCGGTAATCACCGGCGCGGCGGGTGTGAGCGTTTCGCCGCAGTTGCTGGTTACGGTGGGCAGCGCGGGGGCTGTGGCGTTAGCCAAGCAAGCTACCGTAGAGGCGCCGTTGGCGGGCACGGTAAACGGCTGTCGCTCGATGGTGTAGACGTAGCTCCAAACGGCGGTATTGCCCTCGCAATCCGTGTAGGTGTACGCATACGTCCGCGTGCCCTCGCAGGTGAGCGGATTGGGGCTGTCGGTAATGATGGGCGCGGCGGGCGTGAGCGTTTCTCCGCAGTTGCTGGTTACGGTGGGCAGCGTGGGGGCTGTGGCGTTAGCCAAACAAGCTACTGTGGAAGCCCCGTTGGCGGGCACGGTAAATGGCTGTCGCTCGATGGTGTAGACGAAGCTCCAGGTAGAAGAGGTGCTACCGCAGGTATAGGTGTAGGTATACGTGCGTGTCCCTTCGCAAGCGACCGGGTCGGGGCTGTTGACGATCACCGGCCCGGTAGGTGTGATGGTTGAGCCATCGCAGCCCATTACGGTCGGTGGAGTGGGCGTTGTGGCGGCGCTTGGGCAGGCTACCATGGAGGCCCCATTGGCCGGTACGACCGGGTTGGCTAACGTGCCGGGTATGGTGACGGCGGCTGTCGATTCGGCGCTAATTGTATTAGCATCGGTATCGCATAAACAGCGCGTTTTGATGCTTTGTGCAGGGCCAGTTTGATTATAGGTCGGTAGTGTAGCACTCCAGTTTTGACCTCCATCGGTGCTGTATTGAAGGGTACTACCCGAGGGACAACCTAACGTAGGCGCCTCAATCAGGCCTCCTGAAATTGTACAGTTTGTGCTGCAACTACTGTTGGTAATCCGTACTTCACCAGGGGCAGAACTGAAAGTTGGGCAAGTAGAACATGCCGTCGGAGCCGTTGTCTGGTTCACAGTTGAGCCCGTGCAACCAGTTGTTGTATTGCGGCAGCGCGCATACACCGTAAAAGCTGATGTAGTGTAGCTTGGTGCGGTGGTTGACCAAGGGCCATTAATATTCGTCGCATATTCCGACACCGTTCCCGGGCCACAGCCCGTAGCTAAAATGGTGCCAGTTGTGAAAGGACAGACATTATCGGTAATGGCTAGGTTAGGAGTACCCGGTGTGACACAGGCGCCGGGTACAGTAGTGCCTACTGCTGTTGTATTACTGCGGCAACCATTGGCGCCCAAGACTGAAGCGATGATGGTTTGAGCCGGACCCGTTTGGTTGTAGGTTGGCAAAGTAGCACTCCAGTTGGCGCCGTTGTCGGTAGAGTATTGCAAAGTGCCACCCGTGCCGCTCACTGTGCCAATGGCTATGTCGCCGCCGCCGACTACGCAGGCTGTGCAGGTACTGTTGGTGATGGCCAAGGTGCCTGTTGGGGCGGATGGGGTGACACAAGCAGCTGCTTGTTTTATGTTAAAAGCAATTTGAATGAGCGCTTCGTGGTTAGTTGTCGTCCAACCCGTAGTTACAGAACTAGCGCCAGATTTTAGTGCAACGCTATATATGCCATATCCATTGGAACCGCCAAAGTAAAAATTATCACTTGCCTGAACAACCAGGCCAGAACCTGCTGTATGAAAGGTTGTTGGGCTAGCCATCTTCCACGTATCAAAAATACTAAACACCATGTCACCCGTAGCACTCACTACATTAAGAGAACTTACAGATGGACTTATCGTATTTTGGTCTTGTAGAAAATTGTTGACCGGCGTCGTTTGATCTACATTGTAAAAAGAAATAGCCGAAATAAACTTTCCTGGGTTGTTTACATTAGTGGAGGTCATCACTATATTTCCAGTGGTAGAAGTGGCAGATGTTCCAAGCGTTAGTGTAAATATAGCATCTACCGCAGTGCCATCTGTTTTTTGCGATTGTTTAGTCATCGCCTGCCCGCCAAATGTAACCCCAGTTATATTAGTTGACAATCCGTCAGAAGCTGTAACGACCAATAAACGATTCGTACCTGCCGAAACGGTATAGTTTGAGATAGTCGTAGTTTGTTTGGCAGAAACAGCACAATCCAATATATTAACACCAGTATTGGTTATGCTCGTACTCGTAACCACCGCACTCCCCGCCATCGTTGCCGTACAACCGCCGCTTGTTCTTGTAGCGACTACGGTATATGTGCCTGCGGTCTGATTGCCAAATGAGATGGCAAAACCAGTACCCGTTGCAGGAGAACCTACATTAACTACACCATTTTTTAATTGATATGTTACTCCCGATTCAGAACCTGACAAACCAACAGCTACGCCAGTACCTGAACAAAATGCACCACCGCCAGTGACGTTGTAGATACTGGGATTAGTACAAACTCCAGGTGCCGTGACTACCGCTACCGACTCTGCACTGACCATATTCGCATCAATATTGCACTTGCAGCGCGTTTTGATGCTCTGGGCGGGGCCGTCCTGGTCGTACACGGGTAGCGTAGTGAGCCAGGGGCTGCCATTGACTTGGTATTCCAGGGTGGACCCTGTAGGGCAGGGCGTGCCCGTTGGGGCCGTGATGCTGCCTCCGGAGAGGGTGCAAGCCGAGGCGCAGGTACTGTTGTTGATGCTCACATTGGCGGGTGCGCCGCTGAAGGTGGGGCAGGAGGGCGCACTGCTAATGTTGTAGCAGTTGGGCGTGGGGGCTGCGGTAATGTTATTTACCGAGGTGGCCGTGGCTCCGCTTGGGTTGGAGGCTATGTTGACCACCGTCGAAACGTCTTGCGCAACGACGTAGTAGCACACCTGATCGCCATTGGCCAAACCGCCCATGGCGGCGGCCGAGATGGTGAAGTTCCAGGAGCCATTGCGGCCCGTACCACTGGCGAGGGTACCCGCAGCGCTTTGCCAGGCGCCAGTATTTTTTCTAAAATAGATACGGGGACGAAGGTCTTCGGCCAGCGCCGCGAAACCATAGCCGCCATTGGCGTCTGTGATGGTGGCCGTCAGGGTGCGATCGCCGGTACCGGTTGTATTAGTCAGCATGGTGTAGGTAATGGCAGGGGCAGTGGCGTCGTCCTGAATGCCTCCACGCTCGTATGCTCCCAGGTCAATACCCGCATCGGTACGCGAGTAGTTGCGTTGGTCTTTGATGGGTACGTTCGCGCCTGTTGCGGTATTGGCGCCCACATTGGCAAGGGTGCTGGCAGGCAAGAGTTCGAGGGTTTGGGTTGGTCCGCCGTTGTTGGCCAATGCGGCCGCGAGACCGAGCGTGCTATTGCCGGAATTATAATCGAACGTCAGGCAAGAGGCGCCGGCAATACCACTACAGCTATTCCCATAGTTTTTGGTAGAATTGTTAAAATTACCAAAAGTGGCCGCTACATAGATGTCCTTGGAAGGATGATTAAAAATTGTATTGACGATCTGGGTGGTGGCGCCTGCGGCAGCCGGGTTTAGGTAGAGACCGCTTCCGTTGCCACTCGCCGAATTGCCACTGAAAGTACAGTTGACGATGCGGGTCACTAAGCTGTTTCCGCTCATTTGCCTCCAAATGGCCCCTCCGTCTGGAGCAGTGTTGCCCACAAAAGTGCAATTGGTCAAGACATTGGGGTTCGTGTTACTACCTGACGATCCCATACGAATGGCCCCGCCTTGGACAGCAGCAGTATTGTTTTTAAAAAGACAACCCGTTACACCGCCCGTTACACCGCCGGAGAAAGAAATTGCGCCGCCTTGCGCCGGGATGTTTGCGCTGGCCGTTGCGCTATTGCCTTCAAAAGCGCAATTGAGAACCGTCCAATTCACGGTAGAGGAGAGCATGGCGAGCGCTCCGCCGCCGCCGGTTGTCGTATTGTTGAGAAAAGTACTGTTAGAAACGATAACACTTCCTGCTCCTAATGCCCCGAAGGCAATTGCTCCGCCCCGCGCGCCGCCGGCAGCGGCAGAAGCTATATTTTCTTCAAAAATACAGTTGTTAATGGTAATGGTTTGTCCAGCATTCACAGTACCATATATGGCTCCTCCGTTGTTGGAGTTTGAAACGGGGAAACCATCGTTACGGTAAAAGTGTACCCGGTTTGCCGAAAAATTCCCGGTTACGTTGTCTATACTGAATGCCCCGCCATAGGCATTGGAGGCATTGCCATACCCATGTTGGATTTTTATGTCTTCTATTGTAATTGCAGAGGATCCAACGATGGTGAAAATTCTGTTTGCGGCTGTGGCCCTGCTCGCATGGCCCTGAAGGGTAGTAGCAGCGATGCCGTTTCCTTTGATGGTCAGGTTTTTGTTTGTAATTGTGATGCCATTTTCGGTGTGCAAAGCCGTATTGACATGGATGATGTCGCCACTGACAGACGCCGCTACCGCCGCTGCAATGGTGGTGTGGTTGCAGCCGCTGGCGCATACCGTGCGGGTGGTTTGCGCATAGGTTGCCAGGGTGAAAAGCATAAAAGCGGTTGAGCCCCAAAACCTGAAGAGGTTAGCGGAGCGCGCAAGGTTCCCCTGCGCGGCTTGGGTAAATGTGAGCATACAGACTAACTTTGGAGTTTAGTGAATGTCGCGGCACGGGCTACTGTAGTTCTTCAGGTCAAGACTCATATATCTTGGCCTGGAGAACTGCGACGCCAGTGCATCGGTGTCCCCTTATTATTTTGAGTTCAACATAGCAGAGCACGGGCAAAAGAGGCTTTTGTCTTTGCTGTGTAGGTCGTCCGTCAAAATATGGCATAAAATTATGTAAAAAGGCCAATGTAGGAAGCATTTGGGCATAAATATAGTTTTTGGTAAGCCCGAAACAAGTATGCGGCTGGATGCCGGGCATAAGCATTTTACCAAGATTTATCTTCAACCGGGGTTTATTAGTTCTCCAGGTGAAGTTTCACAAATTTTGACATAAAAAACTATAACTCGGTATACAGGTTAGCGCATAAGCGCCCCTCGCCAGGGCGTGCGGCCCGCGCAAGCTGCCTGTAGGGCGCCGACGGCAGGAGGCGGTGCGCAGCACGGAGCATGGAGCGTGATCGGGCATTAACCACCGACCTGCTAATGGGGCTTTTTGCCCCTGTCGTCGTTCCCAAAATCCTCATTGGGGAATCCCCCAACTCCGGTTTTGGCGCCTAGACAGTTGCGAAAATCCCTCATTCTCGGTCAGGTGATCAATACCCGAACAAGCTCAGCGAGCCCGGAAGGGAGCGACCCCGGCGGCCCGGAGTGAAGCGCCCATGGCCAGGGTGGGGCGTATGGGGCCGGCGGGGATGCGCCCAAATTTTTGAGGCAGAGGATCAGCGGGTGAGTACGATATAGTCTTGAAGCAGTATTTTGAGGAATTCTGCGGGATGGCGGTTGCCGGGGTCTATGCTGAGGAGGCGTGCCATTTGGCGGCCGAGGTCGGCGATGATTTGGCGATGGGCGTCGTTGGGGAATTGCTGGTAGCGGAGGAGGGCGTTTTTGATGAGCAGCATGTCGGCTTCGTTCATTTGGCGAACGGCTTCGAACTGGGGCTGGTAGTTGTTGAGGGTGCTGATGGAGAGGAGGTCGACGAGGGCTATGGGGCGGGATGGCTTCATGCGGATGACGGCTACGCCGGCGGCCATATCGCCTACGCGCTGGCGCAGGGGACTGGTGCTGATGAGCAGCGCGCCGAGGGCGCCGGCGGTGCTGAGGCTGTCGACGAGGTGAAAGATGGCGCGGAGGGCGAGGTCGCCGGGTTGGAGGTCGGCGCCGTCGATGCGGGCTACCTGGAGTTTCATGATCATTTTGCCGGGCGACTGGCCGTAGAAGACAGACTCTAAGCCGAAGAAGTAGAAAAAAAATATCAGTATGGGCAGGAAGCGCAACCAGAATGCCTGAAACTGATCGACGAGGGAGGACAGGCTCCAGATGAGTATGACGTTGAGGAGCGCAATGGCCAGTATGTCAATGAGAAAGGCTACTGCCCGATCGCCTAAGGTAGCCAGTTCGTAGGAGATGGTTACGTTTTGGGAGGTGCGGAGATCGATGCTGCTCATAGAAATTCTTTGGCTGGACTTTTGACTTTGGCAAAATACGCTTATTTTCGGGACAAATATAGGCTGTACGGGCGGTTTTTGGCCGTAAGTATGTATACAAAACCAATCAAGTGCGCGAGACTCAGTTTATTCGTGATAATCAGGACAAGTGGCAGGACTTCGAGCGCGTGCTGGAAGGCGAGCAGCGCGACCCCGACCGCCTGAGCGAGTTGCTGTTGCAGGTGACGGATGACTTGTCGTATTCGCGCACGGCTTACCCCAACCGCACGGTACGGCTGTACCTGAACGGGTTGGCGCAATCGATTTTTTTGCGCATCTACCGGCACCGGCCGGCGCCGTGGCGGCGCATCTGGGCCTTTTGGCGCTTTGAGCTGCCAGGGGTGGTATACGAGAGCCGCATGGCGCTGCGGCTGTCGGCGGCGGTATTCTTTTTGAGTTTTTTCATTGGGCTGGTCAGTTGCGCCATGGATCCCGAGTTTGTGCGGGTGGTGCTGGGCGACGCCTATGTAGATATGACGAATGCCAATATTGAGTCGGGCGACCCCATGGCGGTATATAAGCAGGCTGGGGAGTTCGATATGTTTTTGGGCATTACGATCAACAACCTGCTGGTGGCATTTTTGACCTTTGCGATGGGGGTGTTGTTTGGGTTGGGGTCGTTGGCCATCCTCATCCGCAATGGGGTGATGCTGGGTGCTTTTCAGTATTTTTTTATTGAGAAGGGGTTGTTTTGGGAGTCGTTTCTGACGGTTTGGATACATGGCGCTTTAGAAATATCGGCCATTGTGCTGGCTGGCGGCGCCGGCCTGACGATGGGTCGGGGGTTGGCTTTTCCGGAGACCTACACCCGGATGCAGGCCTTTCAGCAATCGGGGCGACAGGGTATTAAGCTCATGGTAGGCATCATGCCGTTGTTTGTGGTAGCCGGCTTTTTGGAGGGCTACCTCACCCGGCATACCGATACGCCCGACGGGGTACGGGGTTTTTTCATTTTGAGCTGTCTGGCGTTTGTGTTGGCGTATTTCAGTTGGTATCCCCGGCGCTTAGCCGGGCAGGTTGCGGGTGGTTTGCGCCCGTCGGGGGAGCAGCAACGCAGGCTCCCCGACCGGCCGAGGCATATCGTGTTACAGCGGGTGAAGCATGCGGGGCAGGTGTTTAGCGAGGCCTTCTCGCTACTGCTGGGCGGCTACACGGCCCTGTGGTGGTGGCTGCCCTTGGCGGCGGCGGCATTTGCGGCGGCGGCGGTATGGCCGGCCGGCGCTCCGCCGGAGAGCTGGGCCTACTTAGGCTCGGGGCAATTTTGGTCGGGGCTGATAAACGCCCTTGAGGTCTTTGCGCCGGCCCGTTCGCATGTATGGCTGCCTCCTGTGGCGGCGGTGTTGCTGACGACCTTAGCGTGGGTCATCTTCCGGCGGTTTGACGAATTGGGGCCTCCTGCGGCCGAGGGTAGCTGGAGCGCCATGTTGCTGCCCGGCGCGCTGATGGCGGGCTTGCCGGCCCTGTGGCCGGGCTTGGCGTTGGCGACTTTGTGGCTGTTGGGGCCCGTGCTGATGCTTTGGATGTATGCGGCGTATCGGCTGGGGGGGCTGCGCGCGCCGGGGCAGGCGCTGAGCCTGTTGCGGGGTTTTTACGGGCGCGCCTTGGCTTTGCAGTCGATGCTGTTGTTGCCGGGTTTGCTGTTGGGTTTGTTTTTTGACACCTTAGGCTTAGATATGGTTTTTACCTGGGTGAGTTGGTTGGTGAGCGCCCCTCAGGCGACACTCGATCAATGGTCGGTGACGTTGATGGGGATGTTGAGCGCGCTGGTGTTTTTTATCATTTGGAGCTGGTTGGTAGTGGCCTGGGCGCTGCAATACCATGTGCTGCTGGAAATACGGGAGGCGCCGGGCTTGCGCCGGCAATTGGCCGATCTTGGCGTCAAGAAAAACATCCGGGGCCTTGAGAAAGAATAATCATTTGCGGGTTGCCTGCCTTTGGGTATTGTTGGCGGGGGCGTTGCTACTGCCGGAGAGTCCTGCTGCGCAGGAGGCGGCTGCGCCTGCGGAGCGCCGCGCCTTCAGCGAGCGGGATTGGCAGCGCCTGCATGAGGAGCTGGACTATAGCGAGGCGCCCCGCTCTCAAAAGCAACGGCCCCCTGCCGATCGCGGAAAAAGGGAAAAGGCTGCTCCGGCTGCGTCGTCGCTGCCGCAAGTCATTTTGCTGGGGCTGGTGATAGCTGCTTTGAGCTGGTTTTTGTGGCAGACCTATGGCAAGGCAGGGCGCCGCTTGCGTGCTGCTGCCGGCGATAGCGACGACGATGATGAAGAATTGAATGCCGTAGCGCACAACCTGTTAGAAACTGAGCTCGATCCGCTGTTGGCGCAGGCTGAAGCGCGGGGCGCCTGGCATCTGGCTACCCGGCTGCGCTTTCTGGCGCTGCTTCAGGCCATGCATGTCGGCGGGCGCATCCGATGGCAGAAAAACAAAACCAACCGCGACTATATGCTGGAAGCCTATGCCTGGGTTGGCGCGGCCGAGTTTCGCCGGCTTACTTTGGCCTATGAGCGCATCTGGTACGGGCTGCACTACCCCGACGAGGCCGCTTATCGGGCGCTGGCGGCTGATTTTTCCACTCTGGCAGCGGCCGCCCGCGCGGCCCATGCGCCAGCTTAATCTGCGGCCCTATGCAAAACAACCGGCTTATTCTCATACTGCTGGGCGTAGCGCTGGCGCTTACCGTACTCTTGGTATGGAACGGTAGCGACAGGCAGCGGCACTCCTGGCGCGTGACGTACAACCCTGAAAGCAAGCAACCCTACGGAGCTTTTGTGCTGCACGACCTGCTGGGGCGGCAGTTTCCGGGCAGTAAGCTCACCGACCTGCGCGACAGCCTCCAACTGGCGCTGCCCACCGCCGATGAAAACGCCAACTATATCCTCATGGGGCCCGGCGCTCTGCTGGCCGAAGCGGAGCAGGAGCGGTTATTGGCCTTTGTAGCCGCCGGCAATACGGCCCTGCTGGCATTGGAATTGCCGCCGCAGGAGTTGCTGGAGGCCATAACTCAGCGCAGTTGTGGTACTTACAACAACGAGTGGAGGGAGCCTTTTTATCATACCGACAGCGTCATTGGGGTCAATCTGAACAACCCGGCGCTTCGCTTCAAACAGCCGCTGCGCTTGGTATTCCACCGGTCGGGGAGAGCCGATGTTTTTGATTGGCAATTTTTTACCGACGACTTTTTTTGTGAAGCCGACACCAGAGCGACCCCCTTAGGCGAGGTAGCCGATGTGAGTGGCGTCAACTTTGTGCAGCTCACGTATGGCGAGGGGCGTTTTTTTCTCTTCACTACGCCCGTGCTGCTCGCCAACTACTTTGTGTTGCAAGAGGGGGGGCGCCGCTACGCCGAGGGTGTATTGAGCTACCTACAGGAAGGGCCCGTATACTGGGATAAGGTAAACAGACTCAACTTTCCCGAGCGGGAACGCCCCAAGGGCAATCACCCCTGGCTGCAAAGCGACTCGCCCCTGTCGTATGTACTTAGTCAGCCGCCTTTAGCCTGGGCCTGGTATCTGCTGGTGGGGCTGGGGGGGCTGTACCTGTTGTTTGGCGCGCGCCGCCGTCAGGCCATCGTACCCGTATGGGAGCCCAACACCAACACGAGCTTAGAGTTTATACGCACCATCGGCTGGCTATATTTTCAGCGGGGCAGTCATCTGGCCCTGACTCGTCAGGCCGTGAGGTTGTTCAGGGGCTATGTGCTGGAGCGCTATGGTCTTGCCCAGGGCGAAGACGCGGCCCTCTACCACCGTCAGGTAGCCGCCAAAGCGGGGGTCGACGAAACGCTGGTGCGGGAAATTTTGCAGCTTTCTGCTACCTTTGAAAAACAGCAGCGCGTAACCGACGTTCAACTCGGCGTATTCAATCGCCGGCTGGAAACTTTTTATCGAAACGCCAAATAATACAAATATAACATGCACAACGACTTGTATCAACCGGAGAACCCCGAACAACCCATCCCCCAACCCCCACGCCCGGAGCTGACCGAGCTGGCCGATGCCGCAGCCCGGATACATGCCGAGGTAGGGCGCGTGATTGTGGGGCAGCACGAGTTTGTCGATTTGCTGCTGGCGGCCCTCCTCGCCGGGGGGCATGTGCTGGTAGAAGGAGCGCCCGGCATAGCCAAGACCCTCACGGCCAAACTGCTGGCTCAAACCTTGGATACAGGCTTCTCCCGCATACAGTTTACCCCCGATCTTATGCCCAGCGATGTGGTGGGCGCTACGGTTTTTAACCTCAAAACCTCGGAGTTCATTTTCAACCCCGGCCCCATTTTCTCCAACATCATCCTCATAGATGAAATCAACCGGGCTCCGGCTAAAACCCAGTCGGCCCTGTTTGAGGTCATGGAGGAATACCAGGTTACCGTCGACGGCAAAACCCATGCCTTGGGCAGCCCTTTCTTCGTGATGGCCACCCAAAACCCCATAGAGCAGGAAGGCACCTACAAGCTGCCCGAGGCCCAGCTCGATCGCTTCCTCATCAAGATCAATGTAGGCTACCCCTCGCTCGATGAAGAAAAGACCATCTTGCGCCGCTTTAGCTCCAACTTTACGATGGCCAGAGAGGCGCAGATGGCGCGGGTGCTCAGCCCCGAGCGCATCGCCCACTGCCGCAGCTTGGTCGAGCAGGTGTACATCCGCGAGGAACTGCTCGACTACATCGCCGCAATGGTGCACGAAACCCGCGAAAACGCCGATATTTTCCTCGGCGCCTCCCCTCGCGCTTCGCTGGCTATGCTCAAGATGACCAAGGCGATGGCCGCCTTGCAGGGCCGCGACTTCATAACCCCCGACGACGTGCGCCATGCCGCTTATCCGGTGCTCAACCATCGCATCATCCTCAGCCCCGAGCGGGAAATGGAAGGTTATACCACCCGCAGCGTAGTGGAGGAAATTATCCGTAAGGTGGAGGTGCCCCGCTAACGCAGGCCTAAATTTTTAGGATTCGGCAGGCGCTTGGGCGTTTCGCAATTTTTGGCTACCTTTACCCTTCGTTCAGGGAGGCATATTATTATGAGCAATTTCGTCGTATCGGCCCGCAAGTACAGACCCCAGCGTTTTGAAGACGTGGTGGGGCAGGAACACGTTTCCCGCACCCTCAAAAATGCCCTTCAAAGCGATCACCTGGCGCAGGCGTTCCTCTTTTGCGGCCCCCGAGGCGTAGGCAAAACCACCTGCGCCCGCATCTTGGCCAAGATCATCAACTGTCAGAACCTCGACTCCGACTACGAGCCCTGCAACCAATGCGAAAGCTGCCGCGCCTTCAATGAAAACGCCAGCTTTAACATCACCGAACTCGACGCCGCCTCCAACAACTCCGTCGAGCACATCCGGTCGCTCATCGAGCAGGTGCGCTTTCAGCCCCAACAAGGCAAGTACAAGGTCTTCATCATCGACGAGGTGCACATGCTCTCTCAGGCGGCCTTTAATGCCTTCCTCAAAACCCTCGAAGAGCCGCCGCCTTATGCCATCTTCATCTTAGCGACTACCGAAAAGCACAAGATCATTCCCACCATACTCTCCCGGTGCCAGATCTTCGACTTTCGTCGCATACAGCCGCCCGACATCGTGGCGCACCTCAACCAAATATGCGATAAAGAAGGCATACAGGCCGAGCCCGACGCCTTGCACATCATCGCCCAAAAGGCCGATGGCGCTCTGCGCGACGCCCTGTCGATCTTCGACCGCATCGTCTCCTTTTCCGGAAAGCGCATCACCTACGAAGACGTTATCTCCAACCTCAACGTCCTCGATTACGACTATTTCTTCCGCGTCACCGATGCCCTGCTGCTCGAAGACATCAGCCGCATGCTGCTCATCTTCGACGATGTGCTGCGCAAAGGCTTCGACCCCGACCTCTTCATCAATGGTTTAGCCGAGCACCTGCGCAACCTGCTGGTGTGTAAAGACGAACAAACCTTGATGCTGCTCGATACCGGCGATAACCTCCGCGAGCGCTACCGGCAGCAGGCTCGCCTCAGTCCGGCGGCTTTCCTGCTTACGGCCCTCAACATCGCCAACGACTGCGACATCAACTTCAAACACGCCCGCAACAAACGACTCCATACCGAAATGGCCCTCGCCAGAATGGCCAGCATCGGCCGGGCCCTGCACATGGCGTCGCCCTTCGCCGAGCCTGAAAAAAAAAATCCTGAGCTGAGCGCCCCGCCGCCGCCGCCCCAACCCAAGCAGGCCGCCGCCGCTCCGCCCGACCTGCCGCCCCACGAAAGCGGCCCCTCCGCCGCTCCCGAGCCGCCCGCTCCCGAGCCGCCCGCTCCCGTAGCCCCCTCGCCCAAGGCCCACCAAATGGCCAAGGTCAACCTGTCGGCCCTGCTTGCCGAAGCTAAGGAGGAAGTAGCCCCCAAAACCGAAGTGGTCGAGATAGAACTGGCCGCCGCTCAGGCTGCCTGGCAAGCCTATACCGAGCAGATAGAACAGGAGCGCGTAAAACTCCAACTCCAGGGCGTACAGCTCAGCGCTGAAGGGCTTACCCTCACCGCCCGCGTGGGCTCCCGCCTCACCGAAAGTACCATCCGCAGCGAAACCCGACTCATGGATTTCCTCCGCGAGCGCCTGCAAACCAACAGCCTCGCCCTCCAGGTTCAGGTCGACGACAGCCTGCGCCCCCCCGATAAGCCTACGCCTCCGCGCCTCTTTAGCGCTAAGGATAAATTCCTCCTCCTGCGCGAGTCTAACCCCCTGCTTGAGGAAATGCGCAAGCGCTTTGATCTCCGCCCGGATGAAGATTGATCTTTTCCGGCCCCTGACCCACAATTTTTGCCCGGCCGGTTATTGGCAGTTATACTTTTTTTAGCCAACTTTGCGCCCATCAACAAAAGACTAATGCCATGTCGGAAGTCGTAAACGCAGGTAAAAAAGGCTACTGTGTACTGTACTTTTTCATCTTTCTGCTGCTCTTTATCATCCTCGTAGTGGGTATTTATAACTACAACTTCAAGTTCATCGGCGGCTAATTCTGCGGCTTCCTCCTGCCCGTTATTTTCCGCTCGCGTTGCGCCCCTTGAGAAGTTCAGGATGTTACGCCCTGTTCTTCAATAGTATTTTTTTGGGGCCTTCCCCGACTGGCGCCCTGCGCCATGAGCATCCTGTGCGGGGCCGCTACACTGCGTACCCGCACAGGATCGGTTCGGGTACCCCGCCACCGCCACCACCACCACCACGTCCTCGCTATACTCGGCCGGGTAAACGTCCGCCGTCGCTGCGCTATTCGGCTACCGCCACGTCCTCGCTGCGCTCATCCGGGTAAACGTCCTCATTGCATTCGGCCGGGTAAAAATCTTCGCTGCGCTCTTCCGGGTAAACGCCCTCGTTGCACTCGGTCGGGTAAACCACGCCCTCACTCTGCTCGGTCGGGTAAAAACCTCCGCATCGCGTTGGGCCGGTGTCACCCTCCGCCAAACGCGCTAAGGACAAGACGGCAGACAAGCCTTGAAGCAAGCCGCCGCTCTGCGCAAGGCATCCGGCGGCCCGCTCGTCTCTCGATGGCTTAGTCCGTTACGTTGCGTCAATATAACCAAAAGTCGCCAAATTGACTCATATTTGTTGTGGATAATGGGAATATGAGGTATATTTGGGATGGTGCTGTGTATTGCGTCAGTCCGCGCTCCGTTGGCGTGCATGCGAGACAAAAGCTGAAAACACGAGATTTACATTCGAGCAAAGAATAAATGGAAAGACTATCAACAAAGAAATATCAGAAGGATATATTAAGTGCAATCCAGCACTTCTGGAGTACACGTGAGGCTCAGTTAAAGGAACAAAAAAAATCCGACCAAGGGTCAAGAGGTTCAGTTACTGGTGGAAAGCAACTTGATGGATTTATTCAGGTTTTAGTTAATGCATCAAAAGACTTAGGTGTTCCTGAAGAATGTCTTTATATCAAAGGGAATAATCTACCAGGATTTTTCAGGCCGACCAAGGACTGGGACTTCTTGATTATCACACCCAAAAAGCAACTAATTGCTGTTGTTGAGCTTAAATCTCAAGTTGGGTCGTTTGGAAATAACTTCAATAATAGGATAGAGGAGGCATTAGGAAGTGCTGTTGATTTATGGACCACATTTCGGGAAAATGGGTTTCCACAAAAGCAACAACCTTGGCTTGGATATGTAATTCTTGTGGAACAAACATCCAAGTCTACCAGTCCGGTTCGATTACAAGAGCCACATTTTAAAGTAAGATCCGAGTTTGAGAATACCAGCTACTTAGATAGGTATGCCCTCTTTTGCCAAAAGCTAATGCAGGAGCGCCACTATACCTCAACTGCGATGATATGGACAGACAGGAATATGGAATTTGGATGCCCGGAGGATGACATATCCTTTGACACATTCTTGCTATCTTTCATGGGATTTATTCAAGGTAAGCTAAAAGAGTTTGAAAAATGATTTACGGAGTCAGATCAAATGGCAAAAAGCACGGCCTGGTTTTAACAAAGCCAATTGTCATTGAGACGATGTTAGATAGAGTTCGATATACGCAAAATCATGATCTTAGAGCCATTAAAGTAATCGAACCTTCTGCCGGGGATGGTGCTTTTGCGATTGAAATTATCGAACGGCTATATCATTCATCTTTAAAATTCGGCTTTTCTTTTCAAAAAGCGCTCTCAAATCTAATGTTTTTCGAATTGGATAGCGAGATGGGTGTCCTTCTGAGGGAAAGAATCGAATCCACTCTAAATAAATATACTACGGTTGTTCCCGATAACTTAATACGTATTGAAGATTTCCTCTTGTCCAAGTCAGATAATTGTGATTTAATAATAGGCAATCCGCCGTACGTTAGGCATGAAAATATTCCGGAGAAAAAAAAAGAATTATATAGAATGAAATTCCCCGCTTTCAAGCATAGAAGCGACCTTTACATTGCATTTTATGACAAAGGACTAAGGTTGTTAAAAGAAAACGGGGTGCTTTCATTTATTTGCTCTAATCGTTGGTTGAAAAACCAATATGGGGAAAGCCTCAGGAACTTGATTCAGCTAAACTACTGTTTGGAGGAAATTATTGACTTGGAAAAAACATGTCCTTTTGAAGAAGAAGTAATAGCTTATCCCGCAATTACAACCATCCGCAATTCAAAGAAGAAAACTCAAGCTAATTACTACTTGGTTGATGATGTCGCCAAATTGCGGGATATCAATAAAGACGCTGAGGTCACGAGGACTTTAGATATTGCCAACTCAAAAAATTGGTTCCCTTATATCTGGAATGGCGAAGTACACGAAAAATTCCTGACTACAATTGAAAGCCAGGGGTTTAGCATAGGAATTGGTGTTGCCACTGGATTAGATGAAGTATTCATTAGAAATGACTTTAAGTCATTAGTTGAGGAAGAACTTCTATTGCCTATTCTAACTTCAAAAGATATAAGAAATAACAAACTTAATTGGTCTGGAAATTACATTTTGAACCCTTTTGATAATACAGGGAGACTAATAGATTTAACAAAACACCCTAAGGCAAAAGATTACCTGGAATCTCATAGAGGTGTGCTGGAAAGACGTCATGTGGCTAAAAAGAATCCCCGGCATTGGTATAAAACGATTGATCGGATTAAGCCTTCGCTGATAGGTCAGCACAAAATTCTTCTACCGGATATTTCAGGAAATAATCACATATTTATAGATAATGGCAATTTCTATCCTCATCACAACTTGTACTACATTACAGGCAGAGATGAAAACAAACTCGTATTGTTAGCATCTGTTTTAACATCCGAATTTATTAGGAACCAACTTTTTGAGCTTGGAACAAAAATGAATGGTGGTTACCCAAGATGGCAAAGCCAGAACTTAAAGAAACTCCGAATTCCTACGATAGATGCCATGCCAAAAGAATATGCTGATGTGCTCATCCAAGCATACCATGATAAGGATTATCGGACTATAAACAAGTTGGTCACGGAGGATGAAATTGGCAACTATAGTTTTCAAGTTGGTCAAACAACACTATTTGAACCCCAAGGAGAGGGATATGGCAAAAAATAAAAAGCACACCACCTCTTTCCACCTCACCCCCCCAGCCAAACCTTAAAAGCTCCCGCCCGCTCGCGGCTCACAAACACCTCCTCGGGGCAGACAGGCTCGGTTTCCACCTTTAGTCGGCCATTCAGGTGGGGGTGTATGCGGCGTATGGCCGGCAGACTGAGCATAACGGCCCGTCCGGCCCGGAAAAACCGGCGCGGATCCATCATCCGGTCCAGCTCGTCGAGGCTGTGGTCTATAAAGTAGCGCTTGCCATTGCTCAGGTAAGCCTGCGTCAGGCCGTCTTCCGACCTGAAAAACGCAATCTCGTCGGCCGCCAGGTGCAGCATGGCCTGGCCTGATTTTACCAGAAACCGGTCTTTATACGCCTTGGGCTGAAAGTGCTGCAACAGCGCCGACCAGTCGGCCGCAGGGGCCTTTGCCTGTAGCCGCGCCTCCACCCGCTCTAAGGCGCGAGCCAGGTCGTCGGGGTCTATGGGTTTCAGCAGGTAGTCTACAGCATTGAGTTTGAAGGCCTGCACGGCATACTGGTCGAAGGCCGTAGTAAACACCACCGGCGCCTCCACCGCCACCTGCCTGAAAATATCGAGGCTGAGCCCGTCGGCAATCTGTATGTCCATAAACACCAGATCGGGCGCCGGGAAGGCCCGAAACCAGCTCACGGCACTCTCCACGCTGTCCAAGGTTTCCAGAATATGCGCGCCGGGGGCGGCGGCGCCCAGCAGCCGCGCCAACTGGCGCGCGGCGGGCAGCTCGTCTTCTATGATGAGGATGGTTTTCATACGGCAACGGCTTGCATTTCCAAGGGCAGCAGCACCGTAAAGTACTCCTGCGAAACAATCACCTCAATCTCCTTATCGCCCAGCATCCGATAGCGGGCCCGGATGTTCTCTAAGCCCACGCCCGTCGAGTCCATCACCTGGTTTTTGCGTTGCAGGTTGTTGCGCACCGCCAGCAGATTGTTTTCGGCAAAGACGTCGATGCGCAGCGGCCGCTGCACACTGATGATATTATGCTTGATGGCGTTCTCAAACAGCATTTGCAGCGTTAGCGGCACAATATGGGCGTTGGCGGTCATGCCGTCCTGCAAGCCGCTCAGCGTTATTTGCAGGTTGTCGCCGAAGCGCTCCTTGAGCAAAAATATGTAGCTCGACAGGAAGTCCAATTCCTCCTGTAGCGGTATCACCCTGGCCTCGCGGCTTTCCAGCACATAGCGGTACACCTTGCTCAGTTGTTGCACAAAACGCACGGCCTTGTCGGGCTCGCCGGGTATGAGATACACAAGGGTGTTGAGGCTGTTGAACAAAAAATGCGGATTCACCTGATTGCGCAACCCTTCGAGCTGCGACTCTAAGTTGCGCCGCTCCAACTCCACTTTCTCGGCCACGGCCCGCTGTAGTTGCAGGTAAAACGAAATGGCCTCGTATAGCGTAATCAGCAGCGCCGTCAGCAGTAGCGAGCTCAGAAATTCCAGTACCACATTGGGCTCTGCCTTATCGCCCGGTAGTATCAGCATGAAGAGCGCGTCCAGCGCCCGGTTGACTACCGCAAAAACCACCAAAAATGCCCCAAAAGCCACCAACACCCGCTTCCACAGCTCGTCGGCGCCCGGAAAACGCATCTTGGCGCGCTTGTAAGTGAGGCGCATCAGCACCCAAAAAATGCCGGTATACACCAGCGACATGGGAAAACAAATGATAAGGAACGACCAGTTGCCCTCCACAAACTGCTCATTGAACAGCAGCAACGACACAATCATGGCCGCCAGCGGTATACCCACCAGCATCAGCGCCCGATCGTTGAAGCCCGCTACCTCGTGAAAACATTTATCTTCCATGGCTCACATACTATTTATACAACGATAGCTATGCCTTGCACTGGCAAGTTTTGTGCGCAGTCTCATCGATAACGCAGTCGTTTATGCACACAAAACCTGCCGGCGCAAACGGTATTAGGGTGTGCCCCCCGGCCCCCTTTGGCCGTCGCTTCCAATGGCCAAAATGCCAAGGGGGCCGGGGGTCGGGCTATCCGCTCTTATGCCCCTCCTCCTTAGGTCGTCGGGGCATACCGCTTCTATCCCTCACACGACACAAATATAAACCAATCTTCGATACCCGGCTGAATGCCAATAGGGTTCGGACAAGGGGGTGAAGCGGTATGGGCACGCAACCTGGCGCCCCTCTCAAAGGGCGCCGGGCGCGTGCCCATAAAAGCGAAACACCCGGCGCCGCGCAAGATGATATTAGGAGGATAACGCTATGCGGCGTGGCCCCAAAAAATTACCCATCCCCGTAAAACAGCGGTATGCACAGGGGGGGTATGGGGCCTCCGGGGCTAAAACTCTATGCGATACAGCACATCCGGGAAGAAGCCGATCTGGTCGATGCGGCCTACTTCGCCTCTGACGGTGTTGTAGCGCATAGCGAAGACGTTGCTGTTGTTGGTCACGTTCTGAAAGTCGAGGAAGAAGGTCTGCGACAGCTTGCGGGTGGCGCTGTTGGTGCGGAATCCGATTTTGACATCCCAGCGGAAGTAGTTGTCCATGCGCAGGCTGAAGGCTTCGTCGTCAACGAGCACCTCGCGGCCGGCGGCGCGGCTGGCTTCGAGGTCGACGGGGGTGTAAGGGCGACCGCCTGCTGTGGTCACTTTGGTGTCGAGGGTTAGGAAGCGACGCCCGGTTTTGTCGAGGGCAAACTCGCGGCCTGCCAGGGCATTGAGCACGTACTGGCCGTTGAAGGCGGTGCTGCGCTCGATGCCGTCGGAGCCCTTATAGCGGCTGTCGAAGAGGCTGGCGGTGAACAGGGCGTACCAGTTGTTGCTGAAGAATTTTTCGGCGGTAATTTCGAGGCCGAGGTTGCTACCCGTGCCCTCATTGACGAGAGAGCCGCGCTCGGGGAAGACGAAGTCGGCGCCGGTATTGAGCACCGAGAAGCTGGACGAAAAGGCGTCTACGGGCACGCGGTCGAGGGCTTGGTAGTAGGCCTCGGCGCGCAGGCGCCAGTTGGCGGCGGGCTTTATGTCGTAGCCCAGTACAAAGTGCTGGTTGCGGGTGAATTGCAGGTCGGCGTTGGTGGCTGCGGTGCTGCCGTCGGGGCGTTGCTCCCGGAAGAGAAAGAGGGGTAGGGGCTGAGTTTGGTTGTGGATACCGTAGCCGAGGCTGAGGCGGCTTTTTGGGGTCATTTGCCAGTTGACGGCGGCGCGGGGCTCAATGGCCCAATCGTCGGTTTCTTCAAAGTACAGGCTGTGGATGCCGCCGTTGAGGGTTAGTTTTTCGGTGAGGCGGTATTGGGCCTGGCCGAAGCCTTCGAGCTGATTGAAACCGCCCTGGAAGTCGCGCTGCACCCACCAGTCGGGTTGGCCGTCGTCGTCGAGGTCGGGGGTGTTCTCGCGGGTGGAGGCGCGGGAGTCGAGCTGGAAGCGCTGCGCGAGGAAGCCTGCGCGCAGGTTGAGGCGGCTATCCACTTTGATGTTGTAGTAGGTTTGCCAGCGGAAGGTGGTCTGGTCGTCGGCTACATCGATGATGCGGGTGGCGGCGTTGGGTATGCGCACGAGGTCGTCGGCCTGAAACTCGTTGCCGGAGAAGGAGGCGGAGACGACGGTGCGGAGGTAGGCTTTTTCGCTGAGGATGATGTTGTGGCGCAGGCCTGCCACGCCAAAGCGGGAGCGGGCATAGGAGTTTTGCTCTGGGTTGGCGAAGAGGTCGGTAGAGTCGATCTCGGCCGCCAGAAAGTCGATGGAGCTGGCGCCGGCTATGCCAAAGAGCGAGAAGCGGCCGAGCTTGGTCTGGCCAAAGTCGAGTTTAAAGCTGAGGTCGCGGTAGCGGGGTAGGGCGGCGGTGCCCACGTTGATGCCGGCGGCGCTGGCTAACTCTACAAAAGAGTGGCGGTAGGCCATCAGGAACGAGCCGCCTTGTTTGCGGTTGAGGGGGCCTTCTACTAAGGCTTCTAAGCCGGAGAAGGCGCCGAGCTGCCCCGTAAACTCATAGCGGTCTTTGTTGCCGGAGCGCATGTTGATGTCGAATACGCCGGCGAGCGCATTGCCGTATTCGGCGGGGAAAGCGCCGGTGAGGAAGTCCGAAACGCCAATGACGTTGGGGTTGAGGGCCGATACGGGGCCGCCGGTAGTGCCTAAGGTGCTGAAGTGGTTGGGGTTGGGAATGGGTATGCCTTCAAGGCGCCAGAGCACGCCCGTGGGCGAGTTGCCGCGTATGACGATGTCGTTGCGGGCATCGTTGTTGGCGGCTACGCCGGCAAAGTTGGCGGCCAGCTTGGCCACGTCGTTGCGGCCGCCGGAGTAGCGCAGTACCTGCTCGGTGTCGAAGGGGCGAGCGCTGATGGTGGCTAAGTCGTTGACCGGTTTGTCTTTATCGGTGCGGCTGCTCACCACTACCTCCTGTAGGGTGGTGAACGACTCGCGCATGCGCAGGTCGAGGGCCGCTTCGCGGCCGGCGGTGATGAGTATGTTGGGCACATTGAGGGGCTCATAGCCCAAGTAACTCACCAATAATGCCTGGCGCCCAACGGGCACGCCTTCCAGCACAAAGCTGCCGTCAACATCGGTGATGGTACCTATGGGGGCGGCGCCGTCGGGGGTAACGAGCTGTACGGCGGCGCCTATGAGGGGCGTCTCCGACTGCTGGTCGAGCACCAGCCCGCGGATGGTTTGGGTTTGGGCGCCTAACCATAGCGGCAGGGCAAAAAAGAGGACCGCCAGGGTGGCGGCCCATCGACTAAAAACAGCGGTATTCTGTTTGGCGTACATAAGCAGTGGGTGATTTTTTTTGAATGAATTGGTTTGTTGGGGAATTGATTCCACAATACAAAGATGTGCCTGCGAGCGGCGGAAGTAAAGCGATTTCCGCTGGAGCGTAGGATGCGGGGTGTGAACCGGAGTAACAGGCGGGCGAAGCGTAGCGGTATAAAAATAAAAAAGGCAACCTCGCGGCTGCCTCAACACGGTTGCATGGGAAAAATGCACCGATATATCTTGGGGGGTACTAGTATACGTGTTGCCCGCCGTTGATGGCTATGTTGGCGCCCGTGATGAAGGCGGCGTGTTTGGAGGCGAGAAAACTCACTAACCAGGCAATTTCGTCGGTGCCGCCTAAGCGGCCTACGGGTATGCCCGATACAATCTGTGCGCGGATGTTTTCGGGTACGGCCATTACCATATCGGTGCCGATGTAGCCGGGGGAAATGGTATTGACGGTGACGCCCTTTTTGGCTACTTCAATGGCTAAGGTCTTGGTGAAGCCGTGCATACCGGCTTTGGCTGCCGAGTAGTTGGCCTGCCCAAACTGAGCCCGCTGTCCATTTACGCTCGATATGTTGATGATGCGCCCCCACTGTTGCTCGATCATGGGGTTGATAACGTGGCGGGTGCAGTTGAATACGCTCGTGAGGTTGGTGGCTATGACCTCGTCCCAGGCCTGCTTGGTCATTTTGTAAAAGGCGCCGTCGCGAGTAATGCCGGCATTGTTTACGAGGATGTCGATGGCGCCCAGATCGGCTGCTACCTGTTCTACCATGCGGCCGGCATCGTCGAAGTCGGATACGTCTACCTGGTAAAGCGGGATGTTGTAGCCTTCGGCTTTCATGCGCTCGCTCCAGGCTTCTGCTTTCTTTGGGTTGTTGTACGTGCCGGCCACCTGGTAGCCGTCGTCGGTAAGTTTTTTGACCATGTCTGTGCCCAATCCACCGGTAGCTCCGGTTACGAGGGCAATGAGTTGCTTTTCCTGCGTCATTTTTGGCAGCAATTCGATGATGAGCAAATATCAATTCATGCAAATATATAGATGTTTATATTTGTACACAAATGATTTTTGTCACTAAAAAACCGGAGTCGCTTTTGGGTCGGGGTAATCGTCGCAGTTGGCTCTCTTGGGAGTAATTTATTGGCTTTTAGATTTTTATAAAGAGATATTGCGTTGTTTAAGCCAATGTCAGCGATTGGGTCAACCCATTAAAAAAATAATTTCCACAGCATTTGGCCTATTGTTATAGGGCTTGTTTGTGAATTCGTGTAATAATATTCGGTCATTTGTGGGGCAAAAGTGATAAACCTATGGCAGGAGCTAATTATGTATTGGCCACCTCGGTGCTGGTGGCTGTTTATATGCTGGTCATATTGTACTTCGTTATCCGGGGTGCGCGCCGCACCCAGTCGATGGCGGATTATGCGCTGGGCAGCGTAGCCTTTTCTCCGGCTACGGTGGCGCTATCGCTGGCGGCATCTATCACGAGCGCAGCTACGTTTATCATCAACCCGGGATTTATTGCTTTATATGGAGTAAGCGGTATTTTGGCTATGGCCGTTATGCTGCCGTTGGGGCTTTATTTGTCGCTGGTGGTATTGAGCAAGAGTTTTCGGCGGCACGGGCAGTCGGTAAAAGCGCTTACCATGGCCCAGTGGATAGGCAAGCGCTACGACAACAAGCGTTATGCTTTGTCGTTTGCCTTTCTTTCGCTGCTGCTCATCACCTTTATTGTGCTCATTTGCGTAGGCATGACGAAAGTGCTGGCCGGAGCGCTCAATGCGGATGAAGGTGTGGTCATGATGGCAATGGTGGTCTTCATCTTCGGGTATATGATGTTTGGGGGCGCCAATGCGATGGTGTATACCAATACGGTGCAGGCCCTGCTGATGCTGGTGGTGGCTTTTATTCTGCTGGGGTCGGGCTATGAGCACTTCCGGGATGGGGTGTATGGCTTTATGGACAAGCTGGCGGCCATTGACCCCGGACTGGCGCTGCCGGTCAACCCTGGGAGCCTTTTATTTCGCGATTATTTTGAGGTATTCTTTTGTAACTTTATCGTAGGTATAGCGGTGGTATGCCAGCCGCACATCATTACCAAGAGCCTGCTGTTGCAAAAGGACAGCGACGTAAATCGCTACTTAGTCATTGCCATTATCGTGGAGACGATTTTTTTCTTTGTGGTTGTGGCCGGGCTGTATGCGCGGCTGATGTTTCCCGACCTGACGGTAGATGGTCAGCCCCTGAAAACCGACAGCATTATGTCTACTTATGTGGTGCGCGAGTTTCCGGTGTTTGTGGGCCTGCTGGTGATTCTGGGTTTATTATCGGCAGGATTATCTACGCTGGAGGGGCTGATACAGTCGCTTTCGACCACCATTACTTCCGATATCATCGACCCATTGGCCGGAGGCGCCCTGGGCGAGGGCGAGGCCCGTTCGCGCAGGTTAGTCTCGATCAACCGGGTGGTGATCGTTGGCCTGGCGGCTGCGGCGATTGCGTTGTCGTACCAGCAATTGGTGAACCCGAGTCTGAGCGTGGGCATATTTGCGCAGAATGGGGTTTACGCCTACTTCTCTGCGGCTTTTGTACCGGTGTTGCTGGGCATTTTTGCGCCCCGCGCTACGGTATGGCCGGCGGCATTGGCTACGCTCACGGCGGTATCGGTACACTTTGGCGCTTATTATGGCGGCTGGACGTGGTACCTTCAGGGAAGTGTACGCAACCCGGCCATTGCCGCTACTTATGCCATTTTAGCCTCTTTGGCGGTGGGTTTGCTGGTTTATTATCTGCGCGACCACCGGGCTAAGGCTTGATTTTGAAATATTATGCAGGAGCTATTGACGCGATACATTTCCCTTCCCGGCGGCCCCCGGCTGGCCTATGAGGAAGCCGGACAGGGCGAGATGACCCTGCTTTTTGTGCATGGTTTAGGCAGTACCCGCAAGGTATGGAGGCGCAATCTGGAGGAGCTTTCGCCCTATTACCGCTGTATTGCCGTCGACTTGCCGGGTTATGGCGATTCGGCCAAAGAGAACTACGCCATAAGTCTGGCATTTTTTGCCGAATCGCTGGGGCGGTTTGTGGTGGCGCTGGGGCTCAATCACTATGTGCCTGTAGGGCATAGCATGGGAGGGCAGACGGTACTTACAGCGCTTTTGGGCGGATGGTTGCTGCCAGACAAAGCCATACTGTTTGCGCCGGCAGGCATAGAAGTATTTGCAGAGTGGGAGCGGCAATCGCTGCGCGCTGTCAATAAGGCGGCTATCCTGCGGGCACAATCGGCGGATCAGATTCGGCGCAATTTCCACTACAATTTTTTTCAGACCCCCCCAGACGCCCTTTTCCTGTTGGAAGAGCGCTTGGCGTTGATGGAGGATTCAGTCGGTTACGACTATTATCTGCAACTTACGGTGGATAGCGTCAATGCTATGCTGGACGCTCCGGTAGCGCACAGGCTGGAAGCGCTCAACCTGCCTGTATTGGTGTTTTTTGGCGAAGACGACAAGCTCATCCCCAATCGGTTTTTGCATCCACAGGAGACTACGACAGGCATAGCTCGCCAGGCGAAGGGGGCGATTCCGGGCAGCCGGGTGGAGCTATTGGCTGAAGCGGGGCATTTTGTGCAGTGGGAAAGAGCCGTTGAGTCGGCAGAGATCATCAAAGACTTTGCAGGGATACCTTCCGCTACTGATGACGAAGGTGCGGAGGCCTTGATACATAGCTTTTACGAGGCCTTTACCCAGGGGGATATCCAACATCTTATGGCAGCGTATCATCCGGAGGCCGTTTATTACAGCCCGCTCACGGGCGAGCTGCGGGGCGAAGCGCTGGCCGGCTGGTGGGCGCGCCTGTGCGCGGATGCGGGGGGCAATAACCAGGCGGCTCTCAGCCAGGTAGATGCGGATGATTTTAGAGGTCATGCCGATTGGCGTATGCAATACCGCTATCAGGGGGCGTTGGTGTTGGTAGGCGGCCAGGCTGACTTTCAATTTGACGGGGGGCGTATTCGTCGGCAGACGGATGATTTCAGCGTTTGGTCGTGGGCCAGCCAGGTAGAAGGTTGGCGCGCTTGGTCGTTGGGTTGGAGCTCATATTATCAGGCGCGGTTGCGGGAGCGCATCCGGCGGAGCCTGCATTGAGTGATGGGTTTCGGACCAGGGGGTGTAGCGGTATAGCATGAAGCCCTGCCGACCCTCAAAGGGCGGCAGGGCTTCATGCTATAGGAGCGAAACACGTTTACCCGGAAGAGTGCAGCGAAGATTTTTACCCGGCCGAATGCAATGAGGACGCGGTAGCCGACTAGCGCAGCGACGGCGGACGTTTACCCGGCCGAGTATAGCGAGGACGTTTACCCGGCCGAGTATAGCGAGGACGTGGTGGTGGCGGCGCCGCGCAGGATGTTTCAGGAGTTGTGTGTTAAGCGGCGGGGCCCCCATTTATAAACCTGTTTGCGCAAAAGGCAGCGTGAAGTTTGCGCAAAGGTTTAATCTTGGTCGGCTACTTCCTCGGCCATGAGGTCGGGAGCTAAATGGAGCTGGCCGGCTTGTTGGAGCGCCAACTGGCAGAAGCGCACTACCTCAGCCCGGGTGGGGTTGTTGCTTGAGGATGCCGGCGGCGCCAGGGCCAAGCGGAAGCACTCGATGGCTTGTTTGTAGTCTTCGAGTGCGCAATGCGCCTTGCCGCAGGCAAAAGCTACCTGAGCCACCTGAGCGGCTAAGGGGTGCTCGCCGGAAAAATTCCGCTTGAGGAAGAACTGATATTCTTTGATGGCGTCGGCCAAACAGCCTGCTTCCACGAGGCAGTCGGCTTTAAAGACCCGGCTGCGCCAGTGCATATTTTGGTGGGGGATGGATTTTGCCTGCGCGAGCTCAAAGTCGGCCTGGGCTTTTTTCCATTCCTTGCGCCTGAGGTAGATGACGCCCCGGCCGAAGTAGGGCTCCGGCTTGTTGGGGTTGATGTCTATGCTTTTGGTATAGTCATAGACAGCATCGTCAAAATTGCGGAGTTTGAAGTTGACGAAGCCGCGGCGTTCGTAAGCTAAAGCATGGCGCTCGAACTTTTGAATGGCCTGACTGAGGGCTGCTTTGGCTTCTTCCTCTTTGCCCGATTCGATCAGTTCACGGCCTTGGCGGAAGGCTACAACAGCCGTTTTATCGCCGGAGGGTTCGATGAGCCAGTGTTCGGTGGGTTTGCCTTCGCGAATACCCCAGAGGTTGAGGTCGCCGGCGATGGCAAACTCGGCGATATGTTGTAACAGCACAACGGTATGACGCCAGGCGCGCTCGGTGGCGGGGCCTATGTGGCGGTCGAGATTGAGGGCAAGCGTTTCGGGTTGAAACAGTTGCTCCTGCTTAAAAATAACTTCACCGCGGTAGTAATTCTCCCGACGGTGCTCATAGAGCTTGGTTACCTGCTCAAAATTGCGGTCGGTTCCGAACTCCAACCGGCCGCTGATGATCACTTTATAATCCATATCGCTGCACTTTTCTCATTTCTACATAGGGCTTCCCGAGGGCTGTGCCAGGTAGCAGCGGGGGTTAAAGAGCCGCTACGCGCCGGTGTCAGCCAGGCGATGCTGTATCATTGGCAATTTTGTAACAAAACCCTTTCGGGCAAGTACATTGACTGCCAACAAAATTGCGCTGGACTGAACCAGGCGCAGTTATTTTTTCTGTCGCATTGGAGCGGTAAACTCCTGGTGGTTTTTAGCGCGATACCTTAACTCTGAGGCGTTTGTGTTGTAGAAGTTCTTGGAGGAGGTTCTACTGTATCGCGCAGGCTGTTTTAAACAAACAAAAGGAAAATCGAATTGGCATAAAAGGCGCCTAAATTTTTCCTTATATGTTTAGGATGGAGAATCAACCCTGCAAAGTTCTGTCATTTTTGGCGGTTTTGCAAGGCTTGGGGATAAAAAAATTACAATTAATTCAAGCTGGCTTCACCCAAACTTTACAGCCTTCGGTACAATTGGTACAGATATCGATGTTTTGGCGGCCGGTAAAGAGGGTTTTTCTAAATTGTTGATAGGCTTCTCCTTTCCAGAGCTCGCGAAAAGAGGTTTGTTGGAGGTTTCCCATCAGGTGGGCGGCGTCTTTATCGAAACAACAAGGTACGACCCGGCCATCCCAGGTGACTACGCTGGCGTGCCATAGTTTCCAGCAATGGTTGAGCAGGGCATGGCGCGGCGCATACTCGCCGTTGGGTTGTTTGAGATACCGGCTGTAGCGGGGATTGAGGGGCATGAGGGGATTGCCGTATTTATAGTCGTAGAGTTGGGCTGTTTTGAGTTTTAGTTCATCCACGCCGATTTCGCGGGCCAGGGCTCGGGCGTCTTCGATTTGGTGTTCGTTGGGGCGCACTACCAAAAACTGAAAGACGATATGGGGGGTAGCCGAGCCCAGTTGGCGCTTCCACTTTACGACATTGCGGGCGCCCTGGAGCACGCTTTCGAGTTTGCCTTCTTTGCGGTATTGTTGGTAGACTTCCTGAGTGACGCCGTCGATAGAAATGATGAGTCGGCTCAGGCCCGACTCAACGGTGAGGCGAGCATTATGGTCGTTGAGAAAATGGCCGTTGGTGGAGGTGATGGTGTAGAGGCCTTTATTGGCGGCATGCCTTACCATGCTGAGGAAGTCGGGATTGATATAGGGTTCTCCCTGGAAATAAAAAATGAGAAAAAGCAGGTCTGGGCTCAGTTCATTGATGATGCGGCTGAAAAAATCACTTTTGAGGTTGCCGGTGGGGCGCGTAAACTGACGCAACCCGCTGGGGCATTCCGGGCAGCGGAGGTTGCAGGCGGTAGTGGGTTCTATGCTAAGGCTGACGGGCATCCCCCATTGCCGGGGTTTGCCCAGCAGGCGGCTGTAGTAATAGGAGGCCAGTACTTTAGCAAGGTTAAAGACCCTGCGGGGGGTCAGTTTGCCGATCATTTGCAAGGCATCCTGCCTGTGAATGCGCATGGCCCTATCGGTCGTTATTGTTATCGTCGGGTACGATGCCTTCTCCGTTATAATTGAGCGATGCGCTCTCGTCGATGCGGGTAATTTTAACTTCCGTACGGCGATTGTAGGCGTGTTCGCTTTCTGAGCATTCGGCTTCATCGGTACAGTTATTGCGCAGGAAGCGCTCGCCATAGCCTACTGTCGTTATTCGATCGGGGGATATTCCGCGTTGAACGAGGAATTCTTTGGCCGACTCTGCCCGTCGTTCAGACAAATCCTGGTTGTAATCATCGGTGCCGCGGCTATCGGTATGGGCGCCGAGTTCGATTTCCATACTGGCGTAACGCGACATGAGTTGGGCGAGAGCTTCGAGGTCTCTTGCGGCGCCTTTGCGTATGGATGATCGATTAAAATCGTAGAGGATATTTTCCATGACGATAACGGTACCCTTAGCGATGGGTTCGCGGAGGACGGCGTCGGAGGTGGGGCGAATGAGCAGTTGAGCATCGAGGGTGCGCTGTTTGGCGCGCACGGTAGAGACCGTGCTGGTGCTGCCCTCATAGCCGGGTTTTTCGGCTCGAACGGTGAAGACGCATCCCATGAGGAGGCAGACCTCAAACTCTCCATTGATATTGCTGCGGGCAATGGTTACTTCGGTATTGCAGTCGTTGGTAATGCGCACAACGGCATTCGGGATGTTGATCTGGTATTTATCTGCTTTTACTATGCCGTTGAGGGTGATGCAATTACTGGGCGAAAGCAGGATTTCTAAGGGCTTGTCGGTTTGCCCGGTAGCAGACGTTCTGAAGTTGAGTTCTTGTGTAAAATAGCCGCTTTTGCCCACTACCATAAGATAATCTTTATCTGGCAGCAGTTTCATTACACTTACGCCTTCGCGGTCGGTGGTCAGGTGGGGCGGTCCGAGTTCTTCATCGGGTTTGCGCACCATTTTTACGACGGCTTCTCCGCTGGTTTCATCGGTGCTGAGTACAAGGTCGTACAATTCGGCATTGTTGATCATGCCATCGGAGGAGCTCTCGTAGAGCCATAGCGAGGCGCCCAATAGCCGCCGGCTATTGCTGGCGTCGTATACGGTAGCTACCGCATCGCGTTTAACGGGCTGGTCGATTCCTTTGAAGCCTTCTCCGGCGATGGAAAACATATAGATGTCGTCTTTGCCAAAACCGCCGGTTCGGGAAGAACTAAAATACCCCCTTTTGCCATTGGGCAGGAGATTGAAGCCCAAATCGTCAAATTGAGAGTTGAAGGGAGGGCCCAGATTGGTGACGCTACCCCATCGCCGGCCCGCCATATTGATCATAAAAATATCGAATCCCCCCAGGCCGGTATGGCCGTCAGAAGCAAAGAATAGCGAGCCGCTTTCGTGCATAAACGGGAATGCTTCGTTGCGGGTAGTGTTTACTTCCGGCCCCAGGTTGATGGGTTGCGACCATTCATTGCCGCGCCATTCCACTACATACAAGTCCATGCCGCCAAACCCTCCTGCCATATTGGAAGCAAAAAAAAGCTTGTTCTCATCGGCCGAAAGGGCAGGGTGCATACAAGTGTACTCATCGCTGTTGAAGGGCAACTCCTTGACATTCTCCCAGTCGTACGGCCCTCTGCGGGCTTCGTAAATTTTAAGTCCTGACACGCCTTTAGAATCGGCTCTTCTTACGCCTCTTGCGCTGTTGGTACGCGTGAAAAAGATGCGATCGCCCTTGCGGCTAAAGGAAACGGGGCCTTCGTGGTAAGCAGAGTTGAGTTCGGAGGAAAAAGGTTGCGGTTTGCCGGGCATACCATTGGGATCGAGATCGGCGTAGAATATCTCGAAATAGGTTTCGCCTGTTCTGGGGTTTATGGGGCCATTCCGGTACTGGGATACATATACCAGGCCGGTTTCATAAAACACAGGACTAAACTCTACACTTTCGGTGTTGATACGGGTTGTATTGTATACCGTCACTTCGTTGTTGGTAGCCGTCGCCGGGCTGGCGGCAGCTCCATTTACCTGTGCAAAAGACAACAAACCACTCGTCGTCATCCCAAAAGTAACCAGTAGTAGGTTCCTCCACATAACTCAAGCCGTTTAGTACGAATACATCAAAAGAACCGGGGGCTCAATATTTCTGTGCCGCGAGATCGTCCGCCTATCGTATATCGGATCATCCCCTCCATGCTTCCGCTCGAATAAGAGCGCAATTCAGAAAGGGTATAATCGTAGCTCAAACCGAAGAGCAGGCTCTCTGTAATTTGTACGCCAAACAATAGCGACCCTGCCTCGCCTATGCCTGTTTCTTTAGATCCGCCCAAGCGATAGGATAAGCCGCCGTAAATTCGGTCGTCAAAGATAAAATTTACGTTCATGTCTCCGTCAAAAGGTGCGCCTTTGACGTATTTTAACAGCATCTGGGGTTGTATTTGTATTTTTTCGCCCACATTAACCAGTATACCGGCCATGAGATACATGTGTCGGATCTCGGTAGAGATAATGGCGCTTTCATCGGCCAGATCAATGTTATTCTCCAGCAAACGAGGCGAACTGAAGCCCACATAGAATATTTGATTGCTGTAATAAATACCTGCGCCAAAGTTGGGCACGTACTTACTTTGTATGCCGGTGGGTATGGCGCTGTCTTCGGTACGGGGCTGCGTTGATTCCAATTGGTCGAAATCGGTGCGTAATAAGCGCACCGAAGTAGATACGCCAATGCCCAAACGGCCGCCCACCCCAAGGTTAAAGCGATAGGTATAAGCCGCCTCGGCCGTAAGTCGGGAAGTAGCGCCAATGGTATGCCGCGACACAATGCCGCCTATGCCTACTCCCTTGCTGGTAAGGGGCGTGTTAAAACTCACCAATTGCGACTGAGGGGCGCCCTCTATACCCATCCACTGCTGTCGAGCCAGCACATAAAAGGTGGGCGTTTCCTGAGCGCCCGCATAAGCGGGGTTATAGCCCAGTTTATGGTACATAAAATGGGTAAATTGCTCGTCCTGCTGGCTGAAAGCCGAAACGGCTAAGCTGCAAAACAAGCTGATATAAATAAGTCGACGCATATTGACTAATTTCATCGGTTTGGAATTTAGGGCAAGCCAATCGTTTTTGGCCTGCCCGCTTTATTTATCGCTGGATGAGCACATAACCCGATATGGGGTCGCTGCCATCTCCAAAGTCAATGACGAAGAAATAAGTATCCGCAGGCAGATCAACGCCATCGTAGATGCCATTCCAGTTGCTCTGGTAGGGGCGGGTAGAGCGGAATACCTCATCGCCCCAGCGGTTGAAAATGATCACTTCGCTGTTGGGGAAGCGGTCGGTATCCAGCAGGCAGGGTACTACGAAGTTGTCGTTGACGCCATCGTTGTTGGGGGTTATAATCGAAGGCGCTTTACACAGCGCTTCTTCCCCTATGAGCAGGAGTACGCTACCGTCTACAGGCTCGCAGCCTTCGCTCACAATCTGATAGGTGAAGGCTGCCTCCCCCACATAATTGGAAGGAGGGGTGTATACCGCCGTCGTATCGGTGGGGTAGGCAACGCTGCCCCGGTTGGGCGGGCTTCCCGCAATTATGCTGCTGCCATTGGGCGTCTGGTCATTGCTGAGGGGGGTCAGGATTACAGGTTGCCCAAAGGGAATGCTCACGACATCTTGCACCGCTACCGGCGGAAGCTTGTACTCCACAATAACCGTATCCCGGGAGTCATTGCCGCACAACCCCTGGTCGATGGTCCAGACAAATACATTTAGGCCCGGTTGGAGGTTAGACACCGTTGTACTGGCGCTGTTGGGCGAGTTGATGGTTACGCCCGGGGTCGCCGACGACCAGGCGCCACTACTGCCATTGGTAGCCGGCTGAGCGCCCAGCAAAGCCGAAGGGTTTGAGCTGCACACAATTTGGTCGGCGCCGGCCCTCGGATTGGGGTCAGATACAATCACCCGTACCAGATCGGTGGTTACGCCGCAACTGCTGGTGACTTCCCAGGTGAAGGTGAATACATTGTCGGGCACTAAGCCTGTAATGATGGTGTTGGGGTTGGCGGGTTGCTGAATGACTACCCCAAACACTTCCTGCCCAAGGTCTTGCCGCCAGCGACCGATGCTGTTGATGCCCGTTGGAGGCGTAGCCGACAGGTTGACTACTTCATCTTCGCAAACTAAAATATCATCGCCGCCAATCGCTTGTTCGGCAGCCGTGACATTGATGCTCACCTCGTCGAAGGAATAGTTCGCACAAGCGCCATTGGAGAGGGTCCACCGCAATACATAAGGGCCGCCGCCCAGCGCAATGCCATTGAGTATGGAGTTGGCCTGATCGGGGTTGGCAATGGTTACTCCCATTGGGTTGCCTGCCGAAATCAGCGACCACATGCCCGTGCCTACCGAAGGCGCCTGGGCACGCAGTTGGTACTGCCCCGAGCACACGACGGTGTCAAGGCCCGCAAAAGCGCTGTTGGGCGGAATAACGTCGAGCCGAACAGCGGTAGGCGCTGAGAGGGTAGAGACGCAGCCGTCGAGGTCGGTGCGGGCGTAAAAGTTGAAGGTACCTCCGGCGCTGAAGTTCTGGAAGTTGAAAAATTCAAAAGCGGCATTGCCGGTAGGCGACCCTAAGGGCGTAGCCGCGTCGGGGCCATACCAAGTATAGGTGGCCCCATTGATGACGCTCTGGTTGTCGATGTTGAGCAGCAGCACCGCATCGGGATCGCCGATACAGATTGGGCTGTTGCTGCCTACCAGCGGCGCATCCGGCCGGTCTTTTACCGTTACAGCTACGGATATGGTATCGGATATACAGCCATTGCGGGTGGCAAACACCCGGAACGGGCCATTGTGCAACGCTGGGCTGGCATTGGGAATAACCGGGTTGCTAAGCGAAGAAGAGAACCCGCTGGGCCCCGACCAGTTGTAGGTAGCGCCGGGGTAGAACGTAGCAGAGAGCGAGATAACGTCTCCTTCACAAACCGGGCTGTTGGTATTTACCATCAGTTGCGGTATGGCATTTACCACAATCATGCGCGGGCTTGAAGTAGGCGAAGCACAACCGTCGCGTACTGCGTAAACGGTATAATTGCCGCTATCGGTGAGGTCAACATTGGTTATTGTCAGCACATTGGTCGTTGTCGTCATTATATTGTTGCCGGGGGTCGACCAATAATAGGTTATCCCCGGACTGTTGTAGTTGGTGGTCGACAGCGTGATGGTTTCGCCCTCACAGAAGGAGGTACGCCCTGTAACCTCCACGGGTTGCGCCGGCTGGGCCGGCGTGAAATTGAGGTCAATCAGATGCGACTGTTGGCCCGAAGAACAGCCCTGGGCCGTGATGACTTCGAGGGTGTACAGGCCGGCATCGGCAGCATCGGCATTGGGGATGGTGAGCGTAGGCGAAGCCGCTATCTGCGACCCCATAAAAAACCAGCGATACAGATAGTTGCCGGGGTTGGCCGGGAAGACGCTGGAGGTAATAACGACATCTATGCCTTCGTCGGCACAGGCGGGCACATTGTCGCTGATACCGGTAATGGCTACGCTTTGCGCTACGTTTACATTTACCAGCGCTGTGTCTAAACATCCCGACTGACTGCGGACGATAAGTCGGTAGCTGCCCCCTTGGTTGGCTTGTATGTTGTTGATAACCGGCGAGGGCACGTTTGCGGTATACATATTGGGGCCCGTCCAGTCGTAGCTCGAATTCATGACCGATGAGCTCCCCTGAAGGCTTAGCGTACTTCCGGAACATACCGGACTGGGCATAGCCTGGGCGCCGGCTACCGGCTTGGGATTGACCACTACATTGCTGGGGTCCGACAGCTCTGACTCACAGCCGTTGGCAGTGACCGATAGCCGCCATCCTCCGGCCAGCGAGGCATTGGCGTAGGGAACGACGTAATTGGGCACGCTGGTCGTATACACCTGCATGCCAGGCGCCTGCCACTGGTAGGTACTAACGCCTGTAGTGGTGGTAAATACCCTGAGCTCGCTGCCTTCGCATACGGGGCCGTTATTGGTAAGCGCAGGTCGGGCCGGGCGGGGTTTTACGCCCACCAGCACCGAGTCGGGCAGCGAATGACAGGAGCCCCTGCTCACCACCAGCCTATAATAGCCCTGGTTGACCGCCGTCAGTGGGCCCACTGACGGGAACTGTTGGCTACTGGTCAGGTTAGGGCCGGTCCAGTTGTAGGTCGCACCCGCTACGGTTTGCGCGCCTAAGCTGATGGTCGCGCCGGCACAGGCTAAGGTATCGGTATACGTAACCGCTGCGATTGGGCGGGTAACCGTCATCACATTTACCGCCGTAGCAGGCGCTGAGGTACAACCATTGGCTTCTACCGTCAGGTAAAAACGGCGTGTGCCCAATGCATGCGGGCCGGGTATGATATACTCGGGCACGGTAGTGGTAGCCAATAAAATGCCATTGGGCGGCGTACCTTCGTACCAGTGGAACCTGACGTTGCTGCCCGTAGGCACCAGCGCAGTGGAAAGTACAATATTGTCTTCGCTACATACCGATGCGGCGGCGTTTAGCACAGGCGTTACCGGCAGGGTTTCGATATTGACAAATACAACCCCTTCTGCCGTACAACCGGTGAGGCCGCGTATCTCCACCCGGTAGGGGCCTTCGCTGGCTGCGCTGATGTTCGGGATGACGGGATTCTGCTGCGTGGAGACCAGTACGTTGGCCGGGTTAAACCAACGATAGGTATACACTACATTCCCCTGGGTCACGGGCGGGTTGGCAAACAGGAAGAGGGTGTCGCCTCCGCAAAGGCCGGAGTTGGCCGTTGGTTGGGGGCCTTCCGCGGCAATGGCCACAAAAGTCTGGCAGGTTGCCGAGTTACCCGAGAGGTCGGTGGCCGTGAGTGTCACATTCACCAACTGCCCGATCTGGGAGCAGGTGAAGGTGTTGGGTGATAAGCTCAGTCCTGCAATGCCGCAGTTGTCTTCGCTACCGGCGTCTACCTGCGCCGCGTCGACCACCTCTACCTGAAAGCCCGAAGGGTTGATGAACAAGGTAGTAGGCTGGCAGAGTACCGTAGGAGGCGTAGCATCCTGAACGGTAACGGTATAGGTACAGGTATCGCGGTTGCCGCGTTGGTCGGCGGCGATATAGCTTACCTGGGTAGCGCCCCGGTTAAAGGTAAGATTTTGTTGCAGCGTTGGCTGCGGGAAGGTCGTCACGGGCGTTACCGTGGCGCCGCTGGTATAAAACGACGGATTGATGGCGTCGTAGCGCAACCGCATCCGGATGTAGCTGCTTCCGTCATTGTCGCCGTTGGCATTCACCATGCCGGGGTCGCAGGGATTGATGCCGTCGCCGGGTACGCCGGGCGGTACGGTGATGTCGTTGGGTAACGCCCTGAAGCGAACTTCCCCGTCGGCGGCCCAGCCATTGAACACCGATGCCGGTATGCTGAGGGATAACTGGCCGGCCGTCGTGCAGTTGGCTGTGTTGAGGGCCGTTTGCCCCAGCGCGCTGTCATCGTCGCCGGTTACGGAGAAGAAAGCGCCGTTGGAGCTGAAATCGCCCAAATATTCAACCTCCAACGTGACGTTGCCGTATGCATTGGCGGCTACGTTCTGGAAGAGGAAGGTTTTGTCTTCGGCTAAGTACTCGTTGAGGTTGGGGTCGAAAGAGAAAGTAATAAAAGCGGCTTCAGGGGTGGCTGGCTGCTGCTGGTCGTAGAGATTATACGCGCCGCAGTTGTCGGTGATGCCTAAGGGCAGCGCCAAGGGCCGGGTAGCCACGCACGAATCGGCCGCTACATTTACCGTCGTATTGGGTGGGCAGGAGAGTACGGGCGGCTCCCGGTCTTCCACCGCTACGTTAAAGCTGCAACTATCGCGGTTGCCTGCGCAGTCGGTAGCCACATAAGTAACCATGTGGCTACCCTGGCTCAGCGTGAGCGTAGGCGAAGCGCCCACCTGTACATTGTTTATAGCGCCGCCGTCGATGCGATAACCAAATTGCAACGGGCTGAGTTGGTTGACGGGGAAGCTCAGATTGACGGATACGGCGCCAGGAGGCGTACAAATGGCATTAATGGCAAAACGCCCCGGAAGCCCTGAAGGGATAAAGGGCTCAAGTCGCAGCATCACTACGCCGTCGGTGGTCCAGGCATTGAGCTGGGCTATGCTTATGGTCAGCGTCGTATCGCTGCTGCCGCACTGTACGCTGCTGCGACCGGTGCGGCCCAGCAGGCTGCCATCCTCTCCGTATACTAAGAAGTACTCTTCAGCCGCTTCGGCATCGGCATTGCTCAGCAGTAGGGTCAATTCGCCGGGGCCGGCGGCATTGATGGGCAAGGGTTGGGTTACGGGCAGGGCAAACTGTATGGGGTTGGCCGGGGTATCGCCGGTTTGCCCGGGGGCGGCATTGGAGGTAATGAGGGCGCTACCCGACAGGTTCTCCGCCAGCGTGCCCAAAGCGCAGGCGTCCTCAATCAGCGGCGGCGCCAAAGTGACCACCGCATTGCATTGGCCGGGGTCGGTGGCTACCATCAGGCCGGCCGGGCACTGGCTTAGCTCAGGGGCTTCTTCATCGATCACGATGAACGAAGCCGTAGCGGAGTCGCGGTTGCCGCATTCATCCACTACGATGACGTCGAGGGTGCGCATCAGTATGGTGTCGCCCATGCCGCCGCAGTTGAGCGCCGGCAGGGAGGGGGCGTTGTTGGAGCCCTGGTTGTAGAGTTCCCACACGAGGTCGGCTTCTTCCGTACAGTTGTCTTCCGCATCGGCGCCGGCGCGTTGGGCTACCCAGTTGTCGAACAACTGGCTTATATCTACGCCTTGCCCGCAACTGACGACTACCGATTGGGGCAGTTGGCCAAATACAGGATCCTGCTGATCTTCAACCGTGATGATTTGCTCAATTTCTGTGAAGTTGCCGCAGCGATCGAGGGCGTTCCAGGTGCGCCGGATGACGTAGCTGTTCACACAAGCGCCCGGCACAATGACGTCGGCATAAGTAACCACCGGCGCGGGATCGCAGTCGTCGGTCACGTTGGAGGGCTGGCCCGTAATACCCAAATCCTCGGCCTCCGAACAGTCGACGGTGATGTCGGCTGGCACGTTGAAGTTAGGGCCCAGGTCGTCGGCTATTCGGATGCGTTGTATTTTGCCGCTGGTATTACTACATACGTCGCTGGCGCGCCAGGTGCGCTGTATGACGCGCTCGTCGTCGCAGGCGCCGGCCATCACCATGTCGGTATAGAACACCTCCACCGGGCCTCCGCAGTCGTCTGAGGTATCTGTAACATCGCCGGTGATGGTCAGGTCCTCAGGGTCTACGCCGCAGGGGATGGTTACATCGGCCGGCACCGTGAAGGTCGGGGGGGTATCGTCTGCCACTTCGATGCGCTGTACGGCCCGGGTGGTATTGCCGCAGGAGTCGGATACCGTCCACTCCCTCAGGATAACATATTCATAATGCCCACAGGACGCCGTATCAGCCTGTTGGCCGGAGGTTTCGGTAAACTGCGCTACGAGGTTGGGCGTACAGTTGTCGGTGACTACTACCACAGGCGGCGGCGGTACCGGCATAGCGCAGGTAACGATCACACTTACAGAGTCAGGAATATTCAACTGCGGCGCTATGGTATCTATGGTGGTATAGGTAAATACTACGTTCGATTGCCGGCCACAATTGTCGGTGATGGTTATTGTGAGGGTATCTGTATGACAAGGGCCGCTTGATGCCAGCGGGCCGTCTTCGGTGATGTTGCCTATCCCCGCACAGTCGCCGCCAAGGGCTGTAGACACCTGCACCAGCTTGCCATTGCGCCAGGCGACGTAGTTGGCCAACTGGCAGGCTACCGTATCGGCGGTGCTGCCCGGAGGGGTATACACTACAGGCGTCAGATCGGGTTCCACAGTAAAGCGCTGACTCACCCGGGCCGTATCCATTGTCATGGCGTCGATGGCCGTCCAGGTGCGCACCACTGTGCCGCCTGTGCAGGCATTGATGGCCGCAGTTGCGGGCGAGTCGGTAGGTATTACCAGCAGGGTGTCGTTGGCGGCCGTCACGGCGCGCAGCGGGCTGGGCGGCGGTATGTTGCGCGCACAGCTCACGGTATCATCGGCCGGGGTGGGGTCGATGAATAGGGGGGGCATCAGGGTGGCGCTGCGCACCGATGCCGGATGTAAATTGTTTTGGGGATCATCATCTACCGATTCTGACCAGGCTGTGCCGATTACAACCAGCGCAACAAGCGTAAACAGCCAGCCAAAACGGCGTATTGGTAACCTCATACCTCTAATATTTGGTTCTGGATCAATAAACTGCACCTCGATCCTTGCGGATCTGACGTGCGGGGATGACTAACAAACAGGTTTGGCCCCGCAGGAAACCCTAAGCGAGTACCATCGGCCAAAAGCCGGGGAAGGAATGTTCACGGGATAAGAAAACGTCGTGGTAGTTCATGGGATCAATCGGTTTTGGTTAAACAATTTCAGCCTTTCCGAGCAGCGGTTACAACCTGCGGCCGCCGCCCAACAACAGGGTTGTCGTGTCAATTAACGAAAGCGAAACCCGCAGGGCGGGTTGATACTATAGCAAGTAGATGGGGAGTGTCTAATGAGCTCGGTTTGCCCGGATTAGCTCCCGGCAAACCGAACATATACCTATCTTTCAACAAAGGTAGCAAAAAGATCGAATGCGCGCACCAAACGCGCATTTACTTCTGCTTTGCCCAGCAACGCCATCATGTCAAATACGGCCGGCCCCTGCATGGTGCCCGCCAGCGCTATGCGCAGCATGGGCAGCACATCGCCGGGCTTAAGGCCGTTGTCGGCCATAAAAGCGTCGGTTTCCTGCTTGATGGCCTCCGCCGAAAAATCGGCTAAGGCGCCTATGCGCTCCCCGAGTTGGTCAAATAGGGGGCGCCGCTCAGGCTGCCACTTTTTGGCTACCGTCTTGGCGTCATATTCGCGCACCGGCTCGAAGAAGTAGTAGCCGTTGGTCCAGAAGTCGGGGTAAGTGGTCACCCGTTCTTTCATCAGGCCTACAAAACCCTGTAAAAAGGCGTCATCGGGCCGGCAGCCCTGCGCTTCGATGTATGGACGCACCGCCCCGGCCAGCGTCACATCGTCGGTGGCCATGATGTACTGCTGGTTGAACCAGCGCGCCTTGTCGAAGTCGAAGCGCGCGCCGCTCTTGCCGATCTTCTCTAAGCTGAATGCCTGCGCCAGCTCCTCTATGCCGAATATCTCCTGCTCGGTGCCAGGGTTCCAGCCTAAGAAGGCTAAGAAGTTGAGCATGGCGCGGGGGTCGAAGCCATACTCCCGGAAACCCACAAAGGAATCCTCTTCGGCTTCGGCCCGCCACGAGAGCGGGAACACCGGAAAGCCAAACTTGGCCCCGTCGCGCTTGCTCAGCTTGCCCTGGCCCGTTGGCTTCAGGATCAGGGGCAGGTGGGCAAACTGCGGCATCGCCTCTGCCCAGCCAAAGGCCCGGTACAGCAGTACGTGATGGGCTGTGCTGGGCAGCCACTCTTCGCCCCGTATTACATGCGTGATGCGCATCAGATAGTCGTCTACCACATTGGCTAAGTGGTAGGTGGGCATACCGTCGGCCTTTAGCATCACCTTGTCATCGAGCTCGGCCGTCTGAAACTGCACCTCGCCCCGCACAATGTCGTGGATGACCACCACCTCGTTTTCGGGCGCCTTGATCCTGATGGTGTAAGGCTCGCCCGCAGCTATGCGGCGCGCTACCTCGTCGGCCGGCAGGGCTAAGCTGTTGTCGAGGCTGCCCCGCACCGCAGCGTCGTATTTGAAGTTGGGGTTGAGGGTGCGCAACTCATCGAGCCGTTCGGGGGTGTCGAAGGCGTAGTAGCCGTGGCCATTTTCCACCAACTGCCGCGCATACTGGGCGTACATGGCTTTGCGGTCCGACTGTCGGTAGGGGCCGTATTCTCCCCCAAAGCCAGGCCCCTCATCGGGGATGAGCCCGCACCAGCGCAGCGAATTGATGATGTACTCCTCGGCGCCCGGCACATAGCGCACCTGATCGGTGTCTTCAATGCGCAGGATAAACGTACCGCCCAGCTTCTTCGCCAGCAGGTAGTTGTATAAGGCCGTGCGTATGCCGCCAATGTGCAGCGCCCCTGTTGGGCTGGGCGCAAATCTGACCCGGATTTTTTTCACTGGTAGAAAATGATTTTTAAGCCCCAAAAGCAGCGAATGACAAAGCTTGCGCGTTACCTCTTCAAAGGATTAACGAAAGCATAAAACAAACGCGGCCCGGCGCCTTGCAAAAAAGTTGTCGCAAAGATATAACGTACCCGGCACTCCTTACAGCAGTTGTACGCCATTTGTTGTAAAGACTGCCCCGAATCGACAACAAACTCACGGCTGCCGCCGTTCCCCCCATCTCCAGTTAGCATCAGGTTGAAAAGACACTTCTGGCATCCCGTCGCGTTGGAGCGCGATGGGGGTGGTTTTTTACTTTTTAATCCCAAACGTTATGTACCTGATCAAGACGCCCAATGTCATCCAACGCCTTTTCCCCAATTTCACCTGGCGCATACCCACCCAGGAAAAGTTGCTCTACCTCACCTTCGACGACGGCCCCATTCCGCGCATAACCCCTCGGGTGCTGGAGCTACTGGAGACCTACAACGCCAAGGCTACCTTCTTTTGCGTTGGCGACAACATCCGGAAGTTTCCGGATGTCTTCCAACAGGTGCTCGATGCCGGCCATACCGTGGGCAATCACACCTTCAACCACCTCAACGGCTGGAGCACCGATCCCATCCCCTACTTCCACAATGTGCGCCGCTGCGCCCAGCTCGCCCGTACGGCGCTGTTCAGGCCGCCTTATGGTCGCCTTAGTCCGCGCCAGGCGCAGTTCCTCCAGCGCCACTATCGCATCGTCATGTGGGATGTGCTCAGCGCCGACTTCGACCCCCTCGTGACCCCCGAGCAATGCCTGCGCAATGTGACGGAAAATGCCTCCGAAGGCTCCATCGTCGTCTTCCACGATAATGTAAAAGCCGAGGATAACCTCTTCTACGCGCTGCCTCGGGTGCTGGAGCATTTCTCCGGGTTGGGCTTCCGCTTTGAGGCGCTTAATGGGTCGCTGCGCGCGTTTAGGGCGCCTTTGGCAGTTTAGGGCGCCTTTGGCGCGTTTAGGGGCGCCTTTGGCGCGTTTAGGGCGCTGCGCGCGTTTAGGGCGGCGTTGCCGCGTTTAGGGCTCCGCTTAGGCTTGGGGGCGCTGCGCGCTGGTTTAGGGGCGCCTTTGGCGCGTTTAGGGCGCTGCGCGCGTTTAGGGCGGCGTTGCCGCGTTTAGGGCTCCGCTTAGGCTTGGGGGCGCTGCGCGCTGGTTTAGGGCGTGCCCCCGCGCGCGGGTTATGCTCCGAGTAGGCGGATGGGGCAATTGTTTTCTCTATCCATAATGAAGGCTGATGCAGGCGCGCGGGGTCGGGTGTTCCGCTATTATGGCCTTCCTACCGTCGGCCATACCGCTGCACCCCCTCACGCGGCTCCGCAGCGGCGTGGCATTCTTGGTGCTTTGTCGTGCCACGTACCACTCCGAACCTAACGTTTGAGCATCTCATCAATTATACGGCCTATGGCCTTAGTGGAAGCCTGGCTCACGCCTACGCGGAAAGCGTAAGCGGGCCACTGGCAAAGCACGGATTTAACAGCATCGATGATGGCTATGGCATCCTTGACATTAAATAGCCTTGCCAACTCCATCAAATGAAGGCTGTTTGGCGCTTTGCTTTCACCTGCGATGGTGGTGCTGTGATGATCATGCCCAGATGAGGAGAAGGTTAGGTCATAGGCCGGGGCCAGCGTTTGCAAGGGCTCATTTTACCTTGGTTTTATGGCTAAATAAGCGCTCGGCGGCTTCTTTTTCTGTGTCAAAAGTGAAGAGGGTTTCAAATTCCTGTAGCCGATCTAAGGTATGAGCGAGACGGAGTAATCCATCAAAAGATATTTGCCCTGTGCGTTCAAAACGCTTTATACTCCCTAAGGATACCCCGGAGCGATGGGCCAGGTCGGCCTGAGTAAAACCTAATTTTTTGCGCAATAATTTGTGCCGGGCTGCCGTGAGCATCAGCACATCAAAGGGTGTTTTTTGTAAGCTGTATGGATTCATCTTGGTTAATATATTAGCCCACAAGTACAAAAACAGCATTAAACGGCTAACATATTGTCTATTTTTATGCTCGGATGTCCTCTTGGCAGGCACGAGCCAAGAGGGGGGCTGCGGGCTGGAGAGGCGCCCCCTTCCATCGCCAGGGCGTGCGGCCCGCGCAAGCTGCCTGAAGGGCAGCCGCCCCAAGGCGGCTGGTGCTTTGCACCGAGCGATGAGCGAGCCCGGAAGGGAGCGACCCCGCCGCCCCCCCCTTAGCTACGCTGCTCATGGCGGGGCAGGCGCATGGGGGGCGGCGGGGATGCGCCAAAAGAAATAAAATAAAATAGCTTGATTACAACTCCCGAATCCAGATGTTGCGGAAACCGATGGGGTTGCCGTGGTCTTGCAGGCGGATGGGGGCGGGGCCATGGGCGGCATTTTTGGGCAGACCAATGTACTCGGTGGTACCGTGTATGAGTACGTGGTTTTGCACGAGTACGCCGTTGAGGAGTACGGTGAGGTAGCCGGGGCTGGTGCGCTGCCCGTCGTTGTTGAAGCGTGGGGCGGTGAAGATGATGTCGTAGGTATTCCACTCGCCGGGGGCGCGCATGGGGTTTACGAGGGGGGCGTACTGCTTGTATACGGCGCCCGCCTGGCCATTAGAGTAGGTGCGGTTTTGGTAGCTGTCGAGGATTTGTACCTCGTAGCGATTTTGGAAGAAGATACCGCTGTTGCCGCGCCCCTGGCCTTCGCCTTCAATGGCGGTAGGGGTGCGAAACTCGAGGTGGAGCTGGCAGTCGGCAAAGGAGCGGCGGGTTTCGATGTCGCCGGCGCCTTTTACAACCGTCATGGTATTGGCTTCGAGCTTCCAGGCGGCGGGTTTGCCGTTGGGGTGTTGCCACTGGCTGAGGTCGGCGCCATCAAAGAGGATGAAGGCATCGGAAGGAGGGCCGCCTATGGGGCCGGGATTAACGGGCCGGGGTTCGGGCTCCCACACCTCGGTAGCGCGGGGGTCAGTGATCTGAGCCATGAGGCCGGCGGCGCTGAGCAGACAGCAAAAGAGGGTGAATAATGACTTGTGCATGGTTTTTAGGGGCCAAGATAGGAAATTTGCTTCATCAGGGTGCTGTTCATGTTTAACAACTATATGATTTCCAGCGCCCCTGTTTGCCAGACCAATCTTCAGGCAGCACAATCTGTAAAATAAACGTTAAGAGATTGTGCTGAAGTTGGAAATTTCTCCATCTTCGCACTATCGTTTTGAAAAACAGATGGCTCATAGTGGTTTTTATTGGTTGCCACTTAATCCCACAAACAAGACACAGGTCGCATATTCGGACGCTGCGACTCGAAGAAGAGCCCCTTTATGATGACGGGCATAATAGTATTTGTTTAATTAAAACGCATTAGTATGAAAAAACTCTCACTAGTTCTGACACTAGTGCTGTTCGCTTTGGGCTTTGCAATGGCCCAAAGAACAGTAACAGGCGTGGTGACGGATGATGGCGGCGAGCCGCTCATCGGAGCCAGTATCCTTGTGAAAGGCACCTCATCGGGAACCATAACCGATGTTGACGGCTCTTATTCCGTATCGGTACCCGCAGGTGGAAACACCTTAATCGTGAGCTATACGGGTTATGAAACCTTAGAGGTGGCCATTGGCGTATCTTCGCAATTGGATATTACCCTGCGCGGAGGGGTTGTTTTGGACGAGGTAGTAGTGACCGCCTTAGGCGTTAACCGCAATGCGCGCGAAACCGTATATGCCAACCAAACTGTAGGCGCTGATGATCTGCTCAGCGTCACCAACAAGAATACGCTTGAAGCGCTTCGAGGGAAAACGGCAGGCGTACGACTGAGTACGGGCTCGGGTTCTGTTGGGGCGTCTACGCGTATTGTATTGCGTGGCGAAAGCTCCCTAACCGGAAACAACAACGCGCTCATCGTAATCGACGGTATTCCGATCGACAACCAGTCTACGGCAGGCGGCGCTGAATCTTCCACTGCGGGTTATGCAGACCACGGCAACCGATTCAACGACATAAATCCTGATGACATCGAATCGGTAACGATCCTGAAAGGCCCGTCGGCTACCTCGCTGTATGGTTCCAGGGGTGCATCGGGCGTCGTTCTGATTAAAACCAAGCGCGGAAGCGAGAAAGGCAGGTCTATGCGCGTTGACGTCAATTCTTCGTACTCGACCGAAACGGCTTATATTCTGCTGCAACGCCAGGACAGGTTCGGACAAGGCTACGACAATTCGCACTTTGACTCGGGCGAAAACTGGTCGTGGGGCCCCGCCTTTGACGGTGTAGTTCGCCCTTGGACGTCGCCTGTAGATACAGACGGCGACGGCGCCCTGGAAGCTTTGGTGCGCCCGTACTCGGCCGTCCCGAACCAATTGCAGGACTTCTTCAACCGGGGTAATACGGCTACCAACAGCATTGCATTCTCGGGAGGGTCGAATGGCTTTACCTACCGTTTGTCGTATTCCAACCTGAACCAAAACGGTATCTTAGACAATACGTACTACAAGCGCAATACCCTGGCGTTTAGCGCCAGCGCTAAGCTGAGCGACCGTCTGAGCTCTGATTTCTCGGTGTCTTACGCCAATACCAATCAGAATACGGCACAGGAAGGCTCTCGCGCTTTTGAAGGCAATAACGCCTATGCTATGGTGGTGCAGTCTCCTGTCAATATTCCTTTTGGCGAACTGCGTGATTACACCAGCCCCTATCACGATGTGAACGGCTACTGGGGTTCTTACTCTTCCGTTAACCCGTACTTAATTTTGAATGAATACGGCAACGAAGGTAAGATCAACAACTTCTTAGGCAATGCTTCTTTGCGCTATAACGTAGCCAAAGGCTTGGATCTGGTTGGTCGTTTTGGTACGAACTTAGTTACTACGCAGATTGAAACCTGGACGCCTCCTATCAATCCGGATCCCCAGCTTGTTTGGACGGATGACCTGGTTTTGACGAGCCGGGAAACGAAGCAAACGCTGGTAGGCAACTACACCAGCTTTTCTCAGCAGAACCTGAACCTGGACTTCACGGCCCAGGCGGAATACAAGCACAACTTTTCACCGGACATCACTTTTGATATTTCGGCAGGGGTGAACACGTTCCAGCGCCAAACGCAATTCCTTACGGGCTCAACCAATGGCGGCTTGGTTGTTCCGGGTTGGTACAACCTGAGCAACAGCAACCTGGCGGCTTTGTCTTCTCAAAACCTGACCAAGTATCGGATTTTGGGGGTTTTGGGTAACGCCCGCCTGGGGTATAAGAACTTTGCGTTCTTAGAATACTCAGCCAGGAACGACTGGTCGTCTACGCTGCCGGCCGCCAACAACTCGTTCTTCTACAATGCGGTGGGCCTTTCTCTTGTCCTGACAGACATGTTTGACATGAGCAATTCGAATGTCCTGAATTTCGCCAAACTGAGAGCCAGCTATGGCACTTCAGGAAAAGATGCCGGCTTGTACCTGTTGAGCTCTACCTATACGGGTAACCCGACAATTGCTGCATTGGGCGACTTCTCTATCTTCTTCCCCTTCAACGACGTACCGGGCTTTACGACGGGCAACGCCATTGGCAACCCCGATTTGAAGCCGGAGTTAACGACTACCTTTGAAATTGGCGCCGACGTAGGTTTGTTCAACGACCGACTGAGTGTAGCTTATACCTACTACTCGGCTGACCACTCCAACCAGATTGTGGAAATCAGCCTTCCCCGCTCAACGGGCTTTACCCGTACGGTTTCCAACATCGGCCGCATGACCAACAAAGGCCATGAATTGACGGTAACGGTTAAACCCATCCCGGGTGTGGTAAGAGGTCTGGATTGGGAACTTTTCGCAACTTATGCGAAAAACGTGAACCGCGTTGAGAAAATCACGGATGAGATTTCGGAGTTGGTAATCGGAGGTCCATTTACGCCTGGCGTAACGCTGGTGGCTAAAGAAGGTCTTCCTTTCGGTACGTTCAAAGCTTTGGCTCCATTGACCAACGATGCCGGTCAGGTTATCGTTGACCCCAACACGGGCTATCCGCTTTATACTTCGGAAGAGCAATACTTCGGCTCTTTCCAACCCGACTTCATCGCAGGTTTTGGTACGAACATCGGCTACAAAGGCTTCCGATTCAATATCCTGTTTGATGTCAAGCAAGGCGGAAACTTTGTTTCTCAGTCGAAATTCTTCGGCGAATTCAACGGTACAACCGTAAACACAACCACCTACAACCGCGAGGAGTTTGTATTCCCCAATGCGGTTTATGAAAATGCAGACGGTACGTTCTCGCCGAACGACATCGCGATTACAGAGCAGGGGTATTTCACGGAGTACGATTTGGCTCCCTCTAACTACATCATTGATGCCAGCTTCCTGAAACTGCGGGAGATAGGCTTGAGCTATCAGTTGCCCAGAAAGTGGTTGGGTCAGCATATCTCTGATGCATCATTGTCTGTATTTGGTAAAAACCTGCGATTCTGGTTGCCCGAGGAGAATGCCTATGCAGATCCGGAAATCAATGGTCCTGCCCTCAACGGAAACGCCAACGGCATAGAAACCACGCAGACTCCTACAGCTAAGAGCTACGGTGTTAGCCTGAAGCTGTCCTTCTAAACCACAAATCATTGAAAATGAATATGAAACATATATTTAAGGCCTCGGCGGTTTTATTGATGCTTTTCCTTGTGTCATGTAGCGAGAAGTTGGAGGACATCAACATTGACCCCAACAACTCCGCTACGGCCAATGAGAAGGTTATCCTGCCTACCGTTTTGGCAAATGTAGGTTACATCGTAGATGCAGACCTAAATGCAGCCTCCTTCTTGTGGGCGCAGTACTATACTTGGGGCATTGGCGTTGCCTTGGGCAACCAGGAGCGCTTTGTCTCCGAGCCGGATGATTTCGACGGTTATTGGGGGGATACCTACGCCAATGCGCTGATTGACCTTAAGTTTCTTTCCAAAAGCTCAAGCCCCGCCTACCGCGGTGTGGCCAAAGCGCTTCAGGCGTATTTGTTCCAGGGGTTGACGGATCACTTCGGCGACATTCCCTACTCAGAGTCGCTGTCGGGTGAAATTGCAGAGGGGTCTATCCTCGCTCCGAAATTTGACGCCGCGGCTACCGTTTATACGGGGCTGGCTACCTTAATTGACGAGGCCATCGCCGATTTGAGCGTAGCTTCTTCCAATGACATCGGCTCGGAAGACTTCGTTTATGGAGGCAATATCGCTAATTGGCTCAAATTTGCAAACTCATTGAAACTCCGCATTTTGCTGAGGACGTCGGAAGTTAAGTCCAACGAATCAGCCATCAAAGCGCTGATTGACAATGGCGTGTTCATTGAGTCGGCAAGCGACGTAGCTGTTGTGCCTTTCCAGGACAAAGCAGGGGCCTTCAACCCCATGTACGGCTTATTTGAAAGAGGTGTTGGCGATTTCTACTTTGCCAGCAACGCTACGTTGAATAAGCTCAATGAATTGATCGATCCTCGGGGTACGGCTTTCTATAGCGTAGCAACCAGCGGCCCATTCCTGGGGCAGTTGCGCGGCGTTGATCAGGGCGCTGTGGATCGCGATGTGCCTTTTACCGATCCTTCGGCCAACTACAGCGGCTCTTCCGATATTGCTTATGGCCCCGACAATGGCGTTATTCTCATAAGCGACTGGGAAGTGTGGTTCCTGCGCGCAGAGGCTGCGGCCAGGTATGCTACCAGCGACGACGACGCGGCTGCTTTCGCCAATGCGGTTGAACACAACTTCGACTATCTGGGGGTTTCCGGCGCCGGCGCCTACATTGCTTCCCTGAACTATGGCGGCAGCCTGGATCAGAAGCTCAATACAATTGGCATCCAGAAGTGGATTTCGATGAATGGCACCCAGGAAGACGAAGGTTGGATTGAAGCCAGAAGGTTCGACCGCCCCGGCAACCGCATCTTCACGGAGGGCATTTTCCAGAATCCGCCCAACAGCGTATTGCCGGCCGGCACTTTCCCGGCTTCTTGGCTATACCCTGCCTCTGAGCGCAGTTTGAACTCCAATGCCCCCGCCCAGCGTTCTATTACAGATCGCATTTATTGGGACAATTAATAACCTTAAAAAACGGCACCAATGAAGAATTTCATTTTTGCATTGTTCGCATCTGTCAGCATGGTGTTTATGATGGGATGCGAAGAGTTTGAAAATTCGGCGGAACCGTCAACGGCAACGTTCCTGCCCAAACTTACTATGTTTGGCCCTGCCAGCATTGATCTGGAGTGCACGGCTACCGGCTATAATGATGAAGGATTGATTGCAGAAGAACAGGGTGTTGAAATCCCGGTTACGACTACAATCACCGGAAGCTATTTTGGCAGTTCTACCGTTAACGGTCCCGATGTGTATAGCATCTTTTACAGCGCTACCAATAAAGACGGTATCCCTGGCGCTGCTGAGCGCACCGTATTCTGGCCTGCCTGCCCCGGCGATTTTAACACCAGCATTGCCGGTGTATATAAGGCCGATGTTGTTCGGAATGGCGTAGTTTCTGCACAATACCAAAACTTGGGTCCTATCATTATCAAGGACTTAGGCGACGGTAATTTCCAGATTTCCGACGCCATTGGCGGGTATTATGATCACGGACGTAAGTTTGGCTATCACTATGCTTCTACGGGCTTTGTTGTAAAGGCAATCAATCTGCCTGGCAACAGCTTTGACTTTGCCAACCAAACCGTTACAGTGGGCGACTTTGGCGGCGCATTGGTGATGACCTCGTTCTCGATCAATCCTGCCGATAGAACCATTGAGTTTACGACTGACTGGGACTTCGGCTTTGTGTTTGAGGTAAAGCTTACGCAACTTTAGCGATAAACCAGGTAGCAGGGGGCGCTCAGGCGGCCTCCCGCTTCAGCCTGGAGGACTATAGTTTGCGCCGTTAAGCGCAAAAATTCCCGGACGCCGTGTATTATACATGGCGTTCGGGATTTTTTTTGGGGGCAAAACCCTCTTCTCATTTCCATGACGTCTATGCACGGCGCCCCGGCGGCATAAGTATCCCCATTGATGGAAGCCCTCGGGCTTGCGGAAGTAACGCATGATACAAAGGGGAATAAAATAAGGGCTATACCGCATGGCGGCGCCGCCCGTGGTGTTATAGATGGTGCGAGGCTGTGCGGCGGGGCCCCTTATTTACAACGTTTCGGTAAGCCAGCGGAAAAACTCGCGTTGCCAGACCAGGGCGTTGTTGGGCTTTAGCACCCAGTGGTTCTCGTCGGGCAAATAGAGCAGACGGCTGCGAATGCCCTTGAGCTGGGCGGCCTGGAAGGCTTCGAAGGCCTGGCCGTCGGGCACCCGGTAGTCGCGCCCGCCCTGAATGATGAGGATGGGCGTGCGCCAGTTGTCGACGAGGTTGCTGGGGTCGTATTCTGTAAAGGTTTTTTGGGCGGCGGTGTTGTGCGCGTCCCAGTAAGGGCCGCCCCAGTCCCAGTTGGGAAAGAAGAGCTCTTCGGTAGTGCCATACATGCTGCGCATGTTGAAGATGCCGTCGTGGGAGATCAGCGTCTTAAAGAAGTTGGGGTACTTGCCGGCTAAGTAAAAAACGGAATAGCCGCCATAGCTGGCGCCTATGCAGCCGATGCGGGAGGCGTCAACGGCGGGGTCTTTGGTCATGTATTCTATGGCCGACATATAATCGAGCATCACCTGGCCGCCGTGGTCTTTGCTGATGGCTTCGTTCCACTTCACGCCGTGGCCGGGCATGCCGCGTCGGTTGGGAGCTACTACGATGTAGCCCTGCGAGGCCATGAGTTGCAGGTTCCAGCGGAAGGAGTAAAACTGGCTGAGCGCCGACTGGGGGCCGCCCTGGCAGTACAGCAGGGTGGGGTACTTCTGGTTGGGGTTCATGTTGGGCGGGTACAGCACCCATACCAGCATCTGCTGGCCGTCGGTGGTGGGCACGTACCGGCGCTCTACGCGGGGCATTTTGAGCCGGGCGTATACCTCGTCGTTGACGTGGGTGAGCTGGATCATGCGGCCGTTGGAGAGGTCTACGGTATAAACTTCGGCGGCGTGGTTCATATCGGCGCGCGATACCACCAGCGTATTGCCCACCTGGCCAACGATGGCGTTGATGTCGAACTGGCCGTCGGTGATCTGGCGCACTACCGGCAGTTTCTTCGTCAGGCCGGGGTAGTCTACCTCAAAAAGCTGCACCGTGCCATTGATGGGAGCGTTGAAGTAAAGCCGCGAGCCGTCGAGGCTCCAGATGAAACCGTTGACGGTGCCGTCCCAGCCCTCGGTGAGGTTCATGGGGCCGGAAGGGGCCATCACAACGATGTCGTTTTTATCCGACTCATAGCCGTCGCGGGCCATGCTCAGCCAGGCCAGCACACCCTTGGAGGAGTACAGCGGGTTGGTGTCGTAGCCGTCCATACCATCCGTGAGGTTGGCGGTCGAGCGCGTGGTCACATCATAAGCATAGATGTCGGTATTGGTGCTGAGGGCATACTCTGTGCCCGATTTTTTCTTGGTTACATACAGCACCTTTTGGCCGTCGGGGCTCCAGCAAACGTCCTCGTCGCCGCCAAAGGGCTTCTGGGGGCAGTCGTGGGGCTCGCCGGGCATAAGGTCGAGGCCGGACTCTGCGAACTCGCCGTCGACGTTCTCATGCAGGATGGGGTGGCTGTAATATCCATCCTCCCACTCGTCCCAGTGGCGGTAGTTGAGGCCGTCATAGATGCGGGCCGACGACTTCTGGATGTCGGGGTAAAAATCCTGGGCCGTAACGGGGTGGATTTGCATTTCTTTAAACCTGATTTCATAGCGGCCATTGGGCGAGCGCAGCGGGTTGGGTAGGAGTTCGCCGACATTGGCCACTTCCTCTGCATTGCCGCCTCCTATGGGTATGCGATAGCGCTTGGGTAGGATGCGGTCTTCGGTCATCGATGGGCGGCCCACGCTGTACACCACGTATTGGCCGTCTTTGGAGATGCCTAAGGGGTTCACCCGGCCCAATTGCCACAGCAGTTCCGGCGTCATGGTATTTTGCGCCGTCAGCGTTCCGGCTGCCATCAGGCCGGCCAGCAGTAAAAATCTGAGTTTAGCCATATCGGAATGAAGTTTGCGTTAAATTATGGACAACAAAGATAATTTTTTTTGCAAAAAGGCGCCGCCGCAGGCCGGGCTGCTTGCTAAGGTGAGGGCGTTTTTTGTTAACTTTGAGCCGCCCGCCAAGGCATTCATCCAACAACCAATACAATGGAAATTATCCCGCCTGCCGGCATCGATGCCTACATCGCCGGCTTCCCGGAGCCCGTACAGGCCATTATGCAAGAGGTTCGGCGCGTCATCCGCGAGGCTGCCCCCGATGCCGAAGAGGCCATTAGCTACCAGATGCCCACCTTTCGCCTGCACGGCAATCTGGTGCACTTCGCCGCCTACGAGCGCCACATTGGCTTCTATCCGGCGCCGTCTGGCATCGCCGCTTTTCAGCACAAGCTCAGCGGCTACAAAAATGCCAAGGGCTCGGTGCAGTTCCCCCTCAACCAGCCCATTCCCTACGACCTCATCGCCGAAATTACGCGTTTCCGGGCCGAAGAAAACTTAGCCAAAAAAGCTGCCCGCAGTAAATAGGAAAGATATTTGGGCGCATCCCCGGCAGCCCCGCATAGGCATATCCTTCGGGTTGGCGGGTTACTGCGGGGCCGCCGGGGTCGCTCCCTTCCACGCTCGCTAATCGCTCGGCGCCAAAGCGCCAGCCGCCTTGAGGGCGGCTGCGTTCCAGGCAGCTTGCGCGGGCCTATCGCTCCGGTTAACGGCTGGCTTCATTCCCGCACTTCCTCTACCGTCGATGAGCCGCGAGCGCCGTCGCCGCTGGTCCATTGCCAGTCTTCGTGCAGCCGTATGCGGCCATCGGGCAATAGTTCGGGCGTCGATCGGCAACGGCCGGTCATAAGGGCTCCGGAGGTGTTGATCTGCTGATAGCGCAGGTCTATAATCCCGTTTTCATCTGCCACCCCCAGCAACTGGCCGCGCATAATGGCGCCGCCGGCATATTCGGCATACACAATGGCGCCCTCCTGCCGATATTGGAAGAGGGTTTCGTGGTCTACCTCGGCATTGTCGGTAGACGCCACCGATCGGAAGAGCCGATTGTGGTAGTTGATCATAAAGCGATGGTTCAAAGTTCTTCTGGCAGCGGCATTTCAGGCCGGGCGCTCAGCAGGCGGCGTATGGGAATGAACAGCGAAAAGTCAGCCCCGCCACCGGGTACATTTGCTACGCCCATGCGGCCGCCATGCCGTTCTACAATGAGGTTGCTGATATAAAGCCCCAGCCCGCTGCCAGCCGGCTTGCCCCGGCTTCGGTCGCTGATCTGGGTGAATTTTTCAAAGATAAATTGCTCCTGCCCCGGCGGAATCCCCGGCCCGTTGTCGATGATGTCGAGGCGGGCTTCGCCTTCCCTTTTGCTTAAGCGCACGGTTATTTGGCCATTTTCCGGCGGGCAGAATTTTACGGCGTTCGACACTAAGTTGACGACGACCTGGGTGAGGCGGTCGCGGTTGCCATTGATCCAGATGGGCTTTTCGGGCAGCTCTAATGCCAGGGTAATGCCATTTTGCCGAATCAGGCCTTCCACGCCGCGGCAGGCGCTCTCAAGCAGCTCGCAGAAGTTGAGTCGCAAAAACTCCCACTCCTGATCGAGCGATTGGATGCGCTCCAGTTCCAGCACTTGATTGATGAGCCGGGTAATGCGTTCGCTCTCGCTCACGATGATGCCTAAGAAGTTGCTCCGCTGTTCAGGCGGCAAGTCGTCGTTGTCATTGACAATCTTGGCCAGCGCCTTAATGGATGTGATGGGGGTGCGCAACTCGTGGGTGACGGTAGCAATAAAATCGGCTTTGAGGCGGTCCAACTCCTGTAGGCGCTCATTGGCGGTGCGCAGTTGGCGGGTGAGCTGTTCGAGCTCCGCCGATTTTTTTTCCAGGGCGTGGCTGTATTTTATAATCTCCTGGGTTTGGTCGAGGATGTTGAACATCTCTTCTAAACTGATGGGCTCTTCTTTGGCAATAGAACTGATGATGATCTTGGCAGAAGCAGCCCCAATGGCGCCGGCTAAGTGGGTTTCGGCATAGTTGACGAGCTCGGCCCGGGCAGTGCGCTCATGGCTGAGGTCAATGCGGTGGCGCTCTTCAAATCGGCTAAGCAGATGTTGGGCCCTCTCTTCGCCCAAAAAGCGAATGAGGAGGAGCCGCACATCGCGCACCCGCGCCTGACGACGCATCACCTCGTACTCCAAGCCGCCGCCCGATCGGTACTTGTAGATGTCGACAAAAAAATCGGCCTGGCTCACTTCCAGCGGACTTTGGCGGGTATACAGCGATACGCCCACTAAAGCTAAGGTATTGAGGGCTAAGCTCCAGAAAGCAGAGTGGGAGATGTGGTCGGCGTCTTGCATCCCAAACAGAGCGTAGGGCTTCAGCCAACTTAGCCCAAAGAGCCCATCCGTAAGAAAGCGGGGCGAAATGAGGCCGGTTTCTACCAGCGTGGGTATAGGCAGGGTATAGCTCCACACCAAAAAACCTATGGTAAGGCCCGCAAAAGCGCCCATTTTAGTGGCTCGCTTCCAGTATAGCGCCGCTAATACAGCCGGGGCAAACTGAGCCACGGCGGTAAACGAAATAAGGCCTATGGAAACCAAGGAATAGCTTTCGCCTACCAGCCGAAAATAGCCGTATGCAAACAGCAGCACAATAACGATGCTCAGTCGGCGTATGGCCAGCAACCGGTCGGTGATGCTTTGTGAAGAACCGCCAGATACCACTTCCGTGTTGAGCAAAAAAGGCAGCACTAAGTTGTTGGAAATCATAATGCTGAGGGCAATGGTAGATACAATGACCATACTGGTAGCCGCCGAAAAGCCGCCAATGGCCACCAGCAGCGCCAGCCCTGAATAACCCTCCGCCAGCGGCAGCGCCATCACAAAGGTATCGGGCTCAACGGCGCCCGGCTGAAAGCGCAGCAGCCCCGCCACGGCTATGGGCAGCACAAACAGGTTGATGAGCAGCATATAAGCCGGAAAAAACCAACTGGCATTGTTGACGTGGCGGGGGTCTACGTTCTCTACCACTGCCATGTGGAATTGGCGAGGCAAGAGCAATACCGCAAACATGGAGATGAGGTTGAGCCAAAACCAGTGCCAGGCATCCATGCCCACGCCTTCCAGCGAAAACAACCGACTGATATCGGGCCGCTGGGCCGCCTGGGTAAACAGATCGCCAAAACCGTCAAAGAGGCCATAGGTGACGAAAATACCCACCGCCAAAAAAGCAGCCAGCTTCAGTATGGACTCAAAGGCAATGGCCGCCACTAACCCTTCATGCCGCTCGTTGGGGTCGAGGTGGCGGGTGCCAAAGAGAATGGCAAAAGCCGCCAGAAAGATGGTGATGTAGAAAGACGTCTCGGCATAGAAAGGCTGGGTAGGGGCAGTAGGCTCATCGGCAGGAAAATGCTGGAGAATGTGAAACCCGCTGGCCACCGCCTTCAATTGTATCGAAATATAAGGAATGATGCCCAGCACGGTGAACGTTGTGGCTAAAGCGCCCAGCCAGGTGCTTTTGCCATAGCGGCTCGACACTAAGTCGGCTACCGAAGTCAGGCGCAGGCTTTTGCTCACCAAGATGAGCTTGCGCAAGACGAGTATCCACAACGGCGCGGCAATAGCCGGCCCTAAATACACAGGCAAAAAACCCACACCTCCGGTAGTCGCCCGGCCTACGCTGCCAAAAAACGTCCAGGCAGTACAGTATACCGCCAGCGAAAGCGAATAGGTAGCCGGATGATTCACCCAGCTTTTGCCTCGCTTAGCCTGTCTTTCGGCCAGCCCTGCCAGCCCAAAGAGGAAGGCTAAGTACAACAGGGAAATGCCAATGACAAAGGCGGCTGACATAGTGATCTGTTTAGTTTTCGTCTTTAATGTCTTCCTGCCCGCGTTTGCCAGAAGGCCGGGCAGTAGGCTGACTGACCAACCAGGCCGTGACGACAATGATCAGCAGCCAGGCCACAAACAGGTAAACGTACAAAACCGGCATGCCGCCCACCCGGCTGTCTTGGCCGGCTAACCCCAACACAGGGTAGTTGAAAAGAATGGCAGCCAACACAAAAAGCAGGGCCAGCTTGGCGGTTTTGTCGTTTACCATAGTTCCGGTTACTTAGTGCTCGCAGCCAATGGGCGCGCCATCGGGTATGCGGGGCGCAGGAGGCAATTGGTATTCCCCGGGGCGCTGCCGGAATGTATCTATCTCGTTGATGAGATAAGTGGTATGGGCGTTGCGCGGGGTCGAAAAGCCATAAGGGGCGCCGCGGGAGTTGAGGTTGTTGCGAATGTCGTTGAGTGTCATCAGGGCCGCTCCGGCCACCTGCGGATGCACGCTCTTGTCGGACGCCAGTCGGATGAGGTGCAGCACCAATCGGCGCTCTACCACCCGCGCCAGGGCCGGGCGATATCCTTCCTGCATGCCCGAAGCCACCTGCCGACGCGTGTGTTGCCACAGTTCGTGCAACATTTCGCCTACTCCAAGGTGGGAGGGGTCATGGCTGCGCTGCTCTTCGAGCCGGGCCAATCGCTGCGGATTAAGCAGCAACGACAGGGTGTGATCCGCCGATACCTCGGCGGCGGATAACGGATCGAAGGCGCCGCCGGTATACTGCGGGAAGTGCTCGCGCCCGCGGTTGTAGCCATAGGCTGGCGGCGGAATGAGCTCGCGAATCCGCTTGGGAAAGGCCAAAAAGTCGGGGGTCAGCGTAGTGAGTAGGGCCGCCAAGGCGTCGCGCTGCCTGAAGTTCGTCACGGGAGTCACCTTGGCGCCGCCGTCGCCGCGCACGGCATAGCGGTAGTTGATGCCGCCTATCCATTTTGAGAGGGCATCCACCTGATAGCGGTGCATGAGGTAAAGGGGTACGAGCACCGTTTCCAACTCAGACATGGGCATGCCCGGCGCCAGGTTTTTCTCGCCGAAGCGCTGTAGCGCTTGGGTGCGCACGGCCTTCAGGCGGTTGAACTCATCAATGGGCGATTCGCCATTGTCCCAAAGGTGGGCGTAGGGGTGGGCCGAGTGGGCCGGGCGGGCGTCGGGGTCGCTGAGGTAGAGCAGGCCCTGTTGCTCGTTTTCGAGCAGCAACTTATTAAGGGCTTCCGCCTCGGCAGCACCTTCTCCCAATACGGCATAGCCATAGATAATGGCGCGCTTATCCCATTCGCCAATTCCCGTATCATAAGCTTCCGAAAAATCCATCTGCTTATTCTCCGTGAGCTTGATGTAAGGATGCGGATAGTCCATAACAGAAGCCCGGTTGTTGTAGCTGGCTGCAAAGTTGTGCGCCAGCCCCAGGGTATGCCCTACCTCGTGGGCCGAAAGTTGCCGCAGCCGGGCCAGCGCCATCTCCTCTAAGCGGGGGTCGGGGGTGTCGCCATTGGCATAAGCTTCTACCAAGCCCTGCGCAATGAGAAAATCCTGACGCACGCGCAGACTGCCTAACAGCACATGCCCTTTGATGATCTCCCCGGTGCGCGGGTCGGTTACGGTGCTGCCATAGCTCCAGCCGCGGGTGCTGCGGTGGGTCCAGTTGATGACGTTGTAGCGCACATCCATGGGATCGGCGCCTTCGGGCAGCATCTCTACGCGGAAGGCATCTTTGAAGCCGGCGGCTTCGAAGGCCTCGTTCCACCAGCGCGCGCCCTCCAGCAGAGCCGAGCGTATGGGCTCGGGCACGCCCCGGTCGAGGTAGTAGACAATGGGCTCTACCGGTTCGCTGAGGGCCGCCGTAGGATCGCGCTTTTCGAGGCGGTGCCGCTGAATGAAGCGCTTGGCCAAAGGCTGCGATATGGGCGTGGCATAGTCGGCGTATTCAATGTTGAAATAGCCCGAGCGGGGGTCGTACGTCCGTGGGCGATAATTGGCGTCGGGCAGTTCCACGAAAGAGTGATGTTGGCGCACCGTCAGCGCTTCGGGAGTAGGCGTCACGGAGGTTACCCACTCGCCCTGAGGCTCGCCGACGAAGGTCATCAGTACCTCAAACTCCGAGTTTTTGGGAAAGTTTCGGGTCTCTTCCAATTGAATGAAAGAGCGATCAGCATCCACTTTGTACTGCCCCTGGCGGGCGGCTTTCAGCCGCTGAACCACCCCGTGCGCATCGGCCATAAGCAGGGGCGTGAGGTCGATGAGTACGCGCCCTCCTTCTTCGGCCTCTACCTTAAAGCCCGCCAACACCGATTGGGCGAAGGCGTCTTCAACAGCCTGCCGCTCTTCGGCGTTGTCGGTTATGGCCCGGTAGCGCTGGTTGGGTTGTAGCAGCAATACTCTGGGCCCCGAGCGTACAAACTTTACAATGCGGTCTTGCCCCAGTTGATTCCGGTCGAGGCCGATGTCGTTGGACCCCACGCCGCCCGTAAGGCTGTTGACGTACAGAAATTCTTCGTTCCATCGGCTTATTTCAAGATACAATTTCCCGGCGCGATCATCGCGGTATACGGGAAAATAACCGGGCATAGCCGTCATGCCTTTGGTTTTTTCTGCCAGGGCAGGCGGAGGCTTGGCCACTGTGTCTTGAGCAAACGCCAAAGCCGGCGCTAAGGCCAGCAACAGGGCTAAGATCAACTGGTACATAGGCTTGTCGTTTTGGTTTTAAGGATAACAAGACACTACTTCTTCTCGTTCAGGCGCTTCAATACTTCGTTGGTGATATCGAGGCTGTCGTTGACCATCAACACGCCGGTGCCGGGGCCATAGCTGAGGATGAAGTCGTAGCCATACTCCTCCCGGATGGCTTTGAGCACCTCATTGAGCTTGTCTTCTAATTCTTTGTTGAGGCGCTGGGTTTCGTCAAGCAGTTCTTTGCCCAAGCGGTCGCGCTCGCGCACAATCTCCTGCTCGCGGCGTCCTAAGCGCTCCTGCTCCTGAGCCAATTGAGCGGGGGCCATATCGCGCACTTTATCCTGTAGGGACATAATCTCGGTTTCGAGGGCTTTCATACGCGATTGGATGCGGCTTTCGGCCTGCTGCTGGCGCTTTTCCAATTCGGCCTGCTTGGTCGAAAAGTCTTCATATTTGGCCAGCAGGGTATCGGCATACACAAATACAACCCGCGTACCGCCGTTGCTGCCCGTTGTGGCGGCGGCCGGCGGCGGCGTAGCCGGCGCAGATTCGGTTTTTTCACCCGACGATTGGCAGGCGCCGAGGCCCAGGGTCAATAGCGCCAGGCCAATAAAAAGCCTGGCCGAAGAAATCAATTGCTTCATTTTTGAAAAATATGTTTGGCCAAAGGTAGCAACATCCCGGCAAATGGTGGTCATTTTCCGCTTACTGCCGGCGTGTCACCCGCATAGCGCCGCCAGAGGCCATTACGTCGCTGCGGCGATTGAACTGCCGGCGCGCGCCGTCGGCATCGTCCTGCTGATAGGCAGCCCAGGAGGGGTAGCCTTCTTCAAGAGCAATGAGCTCCTTGAGTACCAACTGAAACTCGCGGGGGCTTTCAAATGTCATCGATTGGCCTACTTTCAGCCCGTTGGCCTTGCGCCGTGCCGCCTCTGAGCTACTCGTAGGCGCCTCTGAGGTAGCTACTACGCGAAGGGTGGCGCCGCGCTCGGCCAACTCGCGGTCGGCATACTTATTCATAGCGCCTGCTACGTTGCGGCGCAGGGCTTCATCGGCCACTTCAGGGGCAGCTTTTGAGGCGGCGCGGGCCGGGCTCACCGCGCCGATGGCGGCCTGCGCTACCCGGCTGCGGCTGCTTTGGGCGCGGTCGTCGTCCTGTAGGGCCATGTACACTTCGGCATCGTAGGCCGCTAAGTTGTGCTGCCGGAATAGACGCTCTAATTCGGCCTCACTGTACAGTCCCAGCTCGCCTAAGCCCTGCATCCAGGGTTGACTGTTGGCGCGGTATTTGAAGCGGGCGGGAGCTTCCTGCTTCCGGCGCGCTAGAGGCGTCACCACTTTATCCGCAAAGTTGTCGTTCCAGCTCAGCCGGCCCTGCTCTAATTGTAAGAGGCCTACGGCTAAGCTCACGCCGGCGGGCACGCCCTGGCGCACAGCCTCCATAACCGCTATGGGGCCGTGGGTCGATAGCCATTCGGAGGCGTCGTTGCCGCGATTGGCTGTAGCGCGGCCTGCGCTGCCGCTGCGCTCGCGGTACTCGCCTAAGGCCGGCGGATCGAAGGGGTCGTTGGCCGGGTTGTCGTCTTCACTTAGCGAAACCCGGTCGGAGGGCGTACGGCCGGCGTCGGCTGCAGCAGCGTCGGGCGCAATGAGGGAGGCTTCGCTTACCGCGCCGCCTTCGCGCACCAACTTGTAGTTGCTTTTTTGCAAAAAACCAATCGACAGCACAACGGCTACCAAAAAACCGATGAGGGTGAATACATTTTTCATACAAGGCAGATTTTTGGATGGTATACAAAATTATTGAACGCGACTATGGCCAACAGCTCTTATGAGGTCGGCGTCAAATCGCCAAAGTTCGTATGTATCAATGAGGTAGGCGAGTTTTCGGTGGTAAGTGGGCGAAGTGGCATAACCCGCCATTTTTAGCCCCGCAGCCTGGGCCGCATAATAGGGTAGGGAAGTGCGGCCTTCAAAAAAGCTTTCAGGCGCTATGCCGGAGACGGCCTGAAACCTGCGCCCCCACTCGCTGATGTCAACGGGCTGATCGGTGACGGGAAACGCCCGCCATATCCAGGAGTAACAACCCTTGCGCGGCCGGTTGCAGGCATTGGTGAGCAGCGCCGAGTGCCGGCGATAACTGTCGCTTACCGAACGATAAACCTCAAACCGATCATAAGCGTAATCATCCCAGTGCTGAGATACGCCAACGGCCGGAGCTGATATCGTAAAATCGCCGTCGTGAAGGTCCTTATACCGCTTTTCCTGAATTTTGGCGCGGGCAGAAGGCTTATGCCTGGCCTTGATGCCAAAGTGGTTGTTGGTTTTGCGGGCCAGCCTCGATTCGCCTGCGTTCGACTCCAGTATGCCCTGCGCTAAAGTAATGCTGGCCGGCACGCCGCTGCGGTACATGTCGCGCAGGGCCTCTTCGCGGTAAGCTTCGATGTAGAGGAGGTAGCGCTCGGCGCCGCGCACCGCTTTGGTAGAGAAACCCTTTTTGCGCAACTTCTCCAGCACCAACTCCCGCTTCCAAGTGACGTCTATGGCGGTTGGAGCGGCAGATAGCGGCGTCTGGCCTGTACGCGGAGAATGAACGCGGGTTGCCGGCCCCGGCGCCTCAAGCTGAGCCGCTGCCGCTATGGCCCGCAGCCCCTCGCGGTAGGTGTCGGTGAGCTCGGCAATCACGGGCGCTTCCATTAGGGTTATGCCCCTTTCCTGGAAAAGGTACAGCCCCCCAAAGATGGATGCAATGGCCGCCACAGCCAGCAAAAAACCGTTAATAAAATGCTGCATGCGCTCCGCTTGAGGTCAAACGACGAAATATAGCCCATCAAAGGCAATCTGCAAAGGATATGAATATGCGTTTACGGCGAGGCTGCTTTATACAGGGGATGCGCACCGCCGGGGCGGCAAGCGATTTTAATAAAACAAAAGCCCGATCCAACCGGACCGGGCTCTGAGCGGGCAACGAGATTCGAACTCGCGACCCTCAGCTTGGGAAGCTGATGCTCTACCAACTGAGCTATGCCCGCTTATTGCGCTAAAAAACTGAACCCTAAGCGCTGCTTAGCGCCCCTTAGCGCAGGCAAATATAGCGGGCTTTTCTGAATGGCGCAAGCGGAATTATTGGCCTTTTTTATCCACGTATCGCCAGGCGTCGCTCGTCCATACCTCATGCTCGCCATCTTTGACGGTCTGGCAATCGGCGCTCACCTTAGCTTTGCCATTTTCAAACGGGAAGGCGCAGTCAAATTGAGGCGCTATGACAATGGCGTACGTTTGGGCGTCGGCATAGCCAATTTTGCCCTGCTTCACCACCCGAATCAACCCTTCTGAAGGATAATCGGGGCCATTGTCATACGCAAACACCTCGTATAGGATCGTTTTATTGTCGTCTACAATCACCCAATTCCCCCCGCTATCCTGCACCATGGCCAGCGGCCCCAACGCAGCCGTCTCTGTAGTTTTGCCATCGGGCGCCGGCCCACAGGCCTCAGCCGCACATCCAAGGCCAAGCAGGAGTACAAGTTGCAGTAGATGACTGAAAAAGTTTTTCATATCAAAATCGTTTGTTTGACACAGCGCTGGCAAAACGGCCGGCCGCATGCCAAAGTACAATGTTTTCGCCAACGCGGATACATCTTACGCCGCAAATTTTGCACACAAGGCCATGTAAAGTTCTCCAAGCTGGGGTTTTGGGCAGCGCCTACATGCTGTGAGGGTTAGGGCGTGCCCCCCGGCCCTATTGGCGCTTAGCCCTGCCGAAGCTGCACTTTTCCGCGGGCCGGGGGTCGCCGCGTCCGCCGTCGCTATGCTAGTCGGCTACCGCCACCGCCACGCCCTCGTTGCACTCGGTCGGGTAAACGTCTTCGCTGCGCTCTTCCGGGTAAACGCCCTCGTTGCACTCGGTCGGGTAAACGTCCTCATTGCATTCGGCCGGGTAAACCACCGCCACGCCCTCGTTGCACTCGGTCGGGTAAACGTCCTCGCTACGCTCTTCCGGGTAAACGTCCTCGCCGTGCTCGGCCGGGTGAAAATCTTCGCTACGCTCTTCCGGGTAAACGTGTTCCGCTATTATGGGGCTACCCCTAATACCCCTAATACCCTTAATACCCCTAATACCCCTAATACCCTTAATACCCCTAATACCCCTAATACCCCTAATACCCCTAATACCCCTAATACCCTTAATACCCCCCCCCCACCGGCGCAGCCCCCGCAAAGCGCCCCATTGTCGGCCCAGGGGGTGAAGCGGTATGGGCCGGCCAGGCTGGCGCCAAAGTTGGAGATAAACGCAATGCCGGCCCATGAGAGCGGAACACCCGGCGCCGCGCAGGGTGATATTCGGAGGTGAAGGCTATGCGGCGGGGCCCCAAAAAAAGAAAATTATAATATGAGCAATTGGGGCGGTATAAGGGATGCGTCGCGCGAACCTTCCGGCCGGCCGGGAGGTGTGGGCATCGAGAGGGGGAGGTAATAGGCGTCGAGGCAAAATGTAGGCGGAAAAAAAGGAGAATACATTACCTTTGCCAGGCTATGGTTTTCCAAGTCAAAATTTATGAATCTTGGCTTGGGAAATTTAGGTGTATTCATCAAATCAAGTAATTCTCGTATGGCGCATAATCTATTGGCCGGCAAGCGGGGCGTAATTTTTGGCGCCCTCGACGAGCGATCCATCGCGTGGAAAGTAGCGGAGCGTTGCGTGGAAGAAGGCGCAATCATCACCCTCACAAACGCCCCGGTGGCCATGCGCTTCGGGCAGCTCAATGAACTGGCCCAGAAGCTGAATGCCGAGGTTATCCCCGCAGACGCCACCAGTGTAGATGAGTTGGAAAACCTGTTTGTGAAGTCGCAGGAGGTGTTGGGCGGTAAGCTCGACTTCGTGCTGCACTCCATTGGCATGTCGGTGAATGTGCGCAAAGGGCGCCCCTACACCGACCTCAACTACGAGTGGATGCAGAAGACCTTCGATGTGTCGGCCATTTCTTTCCACAAGATGATGCAAACACTCTGGAAGTTAGACGCGATGAACGACTGGGGCTCCATTATGGCGCTGACCTACATAGCGGCACAGCGGGTATTCCCCGACTATAACGAGATGGCCGAGAGCAAGGCCCTGTTGGAGAGCTTTGCACGCAGCTTTGGCTACCATTTCGGGGTGCGCAACAAAGTGCGGGTGAACACCATCAGCCAGTCGCCGACTATGACAACTGCAGGCTCGGGCGTTAAAGGCTTTACCGATTTCTTTGACTATGCCGACAAGATGTCGCCGCTGGGCAATGCATCGGCGGAGGCCTGCGCCGATTATTGCGTCATGTTCTTCAGCGATTTTAGCCGTTATGCTACCATGCAGAACCTGTACCACGACGGCGGCTTCAGCAATATGGGTATGAATCCGGCGGTGCTGGGCTTGTAGGTCATGCTGCCGGGCATTCGGTCGGAGCGCGTTGTGCTCATCATTGCCGTCTTCATAGCCGGCTTGTGTTCCATTGTGTACGAGCTGTTGGTGAGCGCCACCAGCTCGTACTTCCTCGGCGACAGCGTCAAGCAATTTTCGCTCATCATAGGGGTGTATATGGCCGCTATGGGGGTAGGCTCTTTTTTGTCGCAGTACCTCGACCGGGGGCTGCTCGTCTGGTTTGTATTTATTGAACTGGCGCTGGGGTTTATGGGCGGCGCAGCCATACCTGTGTTGTATGGGGCGTTTCACGGGCTTAGCCCGGGGGCTTATCAGGGCTTAGTGCTGGGGGTTATTTTTTTGATCGGGGCGCTGACGGGCTTTGAAATACCCTTGCTCACCCGCATCATGAAGGCCTACTATCCGCTGAAGGCCAATTTGGCTAATGTGCTTTCTTTAGACTACATTGGGGCGCTGGCAGCTACGCTGCTGTTTCCTTTTGTCTTGCTGCCCGACTTTGGCTTGTTTCGCACAGGGGTAGCCTTTGGCTTGCTGAACGTAGGCATGGGCCTGTTTGTGTACGGCCACTTTCAGGAGCATGTGCCCATTGCGCATCGGCGCTGGGTGGGGGCGATTTCGTTATTGATAGGGCTGTTGTTTGCAGCTCTGCTGTGGCGCAGCGGCGACCTGCTGGCGGCCTGGGAGGGCCGGGCCTACCCGCATCGCGTGGTATATGCCGAGCAGACGCCCTACCAGCACTTAGCCATAACCCACAACGCCGGCGACTTTCGGCTGTACATCAACCGGGTGATTCAGTTTTCATCCCTCGACGAGCATCGCTACCACGAGGCATTGGCGCTGATACCGGCAGCGGCAGCGCAGCCCTGTCGGCGAGTGCTTATTTTGGGCGGCGGCGAGGGGCTGCTGGCCCGCGAGGTGCTGAAACTGCCCGAGGTGGAATCGGTGACGGTGGTAGACTTAGATGAGCGGGTGTTTGCGTTGGCGGGCCGGCTGCCGGCCCTTACGGCGCTCAATGACAGCGCGCTGGCCGACCCTCGGGTGCAACTACTGGCAGAAGATGCCGCCCTGTTTTTGCGCAGCGATACAAGCCAATACGATCTCATTTTGGCCGATTTGCCAGACCCCTCTTCTGAGGCGGTAGCCCGGCTATACAGCACCTTCTTTTTTCGGCTCATTCGAGCAAGACTCAGCGTCGGGGGCGCTTTTGCTACTCAGGCTACCAGTCCGTTTCACAGCCGGAAGGCTTTCTGGTGTATCCACGAAACGGTTCGGGCGGCGGGCTTTGCGCATGTGTATCCTTACCATGTGTATGTGCCCTCGTTTGGCGAATGGGGCTTTGTAATGGCTACCCTGCGCCCCGTCAATCCGGCTCATTATGCGCGGCAGGCGCCTACGCGCTACTTAGAGGAAACGCTATTGCCTCAGTTGTTTTACTTCGACCGCGACCTGCGGGCGCCGGCAGAGGGGCTGCGCCCCAATACCCTCGACCGCCCTTCGCTTCTGGATTATTATCTTAGCGATTGGAGTCGGTGGCAGCGAGAGGAAAGTTATTATTAGCCTGTAGGCAGCGCTTCGTACAAAAACGTCTTGCGCAACTCCCGCAAGCCTATGCGCCCCCGCGTTTTTACCGTACCCAGCGGCATGTCGAAGATTTCTGCTACTTCCGACTGAGAGTGCCCCTGTACATAAACGCACTCGATCACCTGGCGATAGGCCGGCGATAGCGCTGCTACAAGCACGGGCAGGTCGGGGGCTTCGGGCTGATGGCAAACGCGCAGATCGGCATGGTCGGCCGGCAACCATGAGGTAGTGGCGCGGGCTAAGCGATGGCGGCGCGAGCGCAAAAAATCAATGGCCGTATTGCGGGCTATGCGCGCCATCCAGTGTACAAATCCGCCTTTTTGCGCATCGTAGCCGCTTAAGCCGCCCCATATCTTGATGAAGCTCTCCTGTATCAGATCTTCTACTTCGACGGGGTCGGCTACCTGGCGGGTGATGACGTAGGCCAGCAGATTGCGATAGTTGGCATACAACTCCCCAAAGGCGGCGGGTTCTTCGTTCTGCAGGCGCTGCAACAACAGATGGTGGGTATATTCCGCGCTATTTTTCATCCGGCGTAAAGATTGTTTTATTGCCCTAAAGATGCTTTCCGATTATCACAAAAGCATCACAAAGGCGCGTACACCGGCAGGGTAAACCGAAAAGTAGTCAGGTTTTCCGAAGATTCTGCCCATACCCGCTCGCCGTGCAGCAATATGATCTGTCGGACGATGGCTAATCCCAGGCCCGAACTGTCGGCCTTGCGGTTGGAAGCCGTAAAATAGCGGTCGAAGACCTGCCCGGTCATGTCGGGGGGCAGGGGCTTGCCGGTATTGCACACCTTGGCGTGCAGGCGGCCTTCGTCTTCAAAAAGGGTGAAGAGCATAAAGCCGCCCTCATCCACATAGCGCAAGGCATTGTCGAAGAGGTTTTGGAGCACCCTATCCACCCAGCGAATGTCGGCCATAGCGAGGGGCAGGTCGTCGTCGATGCGTATGCGGAAGGTTATGCCTTTGGCTTCGGCAGGCTGGCGGTACTTGAGCAACACATCCTGGGCCAGCTCGGCTAAGCTGAAAGGCTCAGGCGCCAGTTCTATCTGTCCTCCCTCCAAGCGCGAGAGATCAAAGAGGTCGGCTACCAGCCTGTTTAGGCGGCGCGACTCGGTCAAGGCTATGTTCAAAAAGCGGCTGCGCTCCTCGGCGCTCAGGCGCTCGCCCTTGTGCTGAAGGGTCTCTAAATACCCCATTACACTAGCCAGTGGCGTACGCAGGTCGTGGGAGAGGTTGGCCACCATCTCCTTGCGGAAGGCGTCGGTAGCAGTCACCTGGTCTAAGCTGGCCTGTATCTGAGCGCTCATACGCCGGTTTTCGGCCAAAGCCTCGGTCAAAGCCTGTTTGTCTTGCTCCTCCCGCGCGAGTATGGGGCGCACAATCCATAGCAGTATGCCCAGCAGCGCTAGAAATACCAACAGGCTGATGCTGAGCCGCCCTATTACCTCGCGGCGTGCGCTCATGATAAAGTCGTCGAAACGCAGATCGGCTTGCACTAAGGCCACCGTAACTCCCTGCACATTCTTGATGGAGGCAAAAGCCGACAGCCAGGCCCCAAATTCGTCTTCGTACATGGGTATCATCGCCCCTTCGCTATGCTTTTCCATCAACAGGGCCGGCGCCGAATGGTATGGGTGCCGAAAGTAGGGCTTAGCTGCCGATGTAACTCCAAAAGCGTAATGGCCCGCCAGACTGTCATAAATAATGGTGTAAACTGGCGTGGCCAGCATGTTGGCGGTTGCATTGCGCCGGAGCAGGACGTGCAGGCGCGCATAAACGCTATCCTGATCGCTGCGGTTTATGTCGTCAGGAGCCGGGTAGCGGGCCATGAGTTGCTGGTGGGCGTCGCCGTCAATTTGCAGCGCCAGGGTATTCACAATACCCGCTAAACGCATCAGCGCGCCGCTTTCGGCCTCGCGAAGCAGACTGGCGTAGCCCCATATCAGAAAGTAAAGGCTGAGCGCTGCCCATGCAGCCACTACCGTAGTGATTACCCAGCGCATGCGCGATCTGGTGTTGAGGGGGGCGGCGTCGTTCACAGTCGGCCTTGTTCGGGGTTAAACTGATAGCCTACTCCCCAGGCCGTCAGGATGTAGCGCGGTCGTGAGAGGTCGTCTTCGATCTTGGCACGCAGCCGGTTGATATTGGAGTTCACGGTATGTTCCAGCCCCTCAAACTGCTCGCCCCATACCTCGTCTAATATCTCCTGTCTGCTGAAGTTGCGGCCCGGGTTCTGCATAAATAGTTGTAGCAAATCAAACTCGCGGGCGGTAAGCTCTATGGCCGTTGCGCCTTTGTGTAAGGTCTTTTTTTCCAAATCCAACAACAGCTCGCCGCGCTGTAGGCGCAGCCCCTGGCGCTCCAGTCGTTCCGCCTCGCGCCGGGTGCGCCGCATTATGGTGCGCACCCGCGCCAGCAGCTCGCCGGTGCTGAAGGGCTTGGTGAGGTAGTCGTCGGCGCCCATCTCCAAGCCGGCAATCTTATCCTGTTCTTCCGACTTGGCGGTCAGCATCAGTATTGGCAGTTGAGGCTTCCGGTCGCGCAGGCGGCGACATATCTCCAGCCCGCTGAGGCCAGGTAGCATCAGATCCAGCACTAAAAAGTCGTAGTGCCCGTTCATTGCTTCGTCTAAGCCGGCCCAGCCCTGCCCGCATACCGTTACAGCAGCCGGCAGGTCGCGCAGATGTATAGCCGCCAATTCGGCGATGTGCGGATCGTCCTCTATGACCAATATTTGCATATAGCCCGATTTTTAAGGCCCAATTTGGGCGCAAAAAGTCACAAGACCATCACAACGTCAAGTTTTGTACAGCCGCTCCGGTAAAAAATACCAGATGGGTATGCCCACAAATATCAGAAAAGACAGATATACCGATACCTCCGCCAGAATAATGCTGGCTGCATAGAGCAAGGTCGAAGAGCAACTTTAGGTCAAATACCATCACGGTAATGATGATGGCAATAACCCCATCGCTCAGCGCTTCTAATCGATTTTTGCTCGTCATCGAGGGTGAATTTATAAGACTCGTTGCAACAAGTCTATTCAGTTGGGCAAGGCCACAGCCAGTCGTCGAGCCGGTAGCTGCGGGGGCGGTAGTTGTAGTGCCACCACTCGGTGCGTATGTGCGCCATGCCGTGGCGGGCCATGGTTTCGCGCAGCAGGCGGCGGTTGGCCAGCACGCTGTCGGGGAATCCTGTGTAATCGTGATAGCCCTCGGGGCCAAAATAGTCGAAAGGCACGCCCATATCCAGTTCGCGCCCGTCGGCGTATACAATCGTGAGGTCGGCTGCCCCGCCCCGATTGTGCACCGAGCCCTTGCGGGGGTCGGCCACAAAGCGAGGGTCAGGTACTTTGTTCCATAACTTCCACTGCACGGGGCGCGGTCGGTAGCAGTCAAAAAACTTTAACCCCATTCCCTTGGCGCGAAGCTCCCGATGGGCTGCTACCAGCGCACGGGCTACCGCCGGCCTGAAAAAGCAGCGCCCACAGTCGTACATTGCCTCTCCTACAAAGTTATTGGCAGTAGCATAGCGCACATCTATGGCGATGGTGCTATCCAAGGCATTGATTTCCAGCCACTGGCTTGTGTCGTAGTCTATGGTTTTCGGCCGGGGCGCCGGGCGCGCTATGGTATCGGCCGGCGGCGGCATGCCGGCTACGGCCGGCCGTGGTTGCGCTTTGGGCTCAGGTTTCTTAACAGGCGCACACAGGGCCAGCACAGCCAAAGGCAGAAAAAAAACAGCTCTCAACATCGTTCATAGGCATTGATACCGCGCTAAGTTGATAAAATTATGGCATAACGCGGTAGCCAGACTAATCGTTTTTACATCGTTCCGTACAAAGTTTGTTGCACTTTCGCTCGTTCACGACTCGCCGAACGAGACTGATGGAAAAAAACTGCGCCAGAAACACAACTTATTTTTCAATAATGCGTACAAAGCTTTCGCGTATAGTTGTATTCGCCTCCGGCTGGCTGCGAGGCTGGTAAAATGACCGGAGGGCGCCAACGGGATGTGTACCTGTAACCCCTCAGCAAGAGCATTAACGGGGGAAATTTACACTATGTTCGCACTGCCCGTCAGTTGATGACGGGCAGTTTTTTTATGGGCTTATGGTTCGAAGAGGGGCCACTTCCGATCGCGGTCGGAGACGGTGAGGAGGGCGCCCTCAGGGAAGGGCCAGTTGATGCCTAAGGCGGGATCGTCGTACCTCAGGCCTCCCTCGGCGGCAGGGTCGTAGTAATTATCGCATTTATAGAAGAATTCGGCGGTATCAGACAGCACTAAGTAGCCGTGGGCAAAGCCCCTGGGCACAAAGAGCTGACGTTTGTTTTGGGCGCTTAGCACTAAGCCATACCACTGGCCAAGGGTCGGTGATTGAGGCCGGAGATCGACGGCCACGTCGAAGACTTCGCCGCTGAGCACGCGCACAAGCTTTGCCTGAGCAGAGGCGCCAGTCTGAAAGTGAAGGCCGCGCAGTACGCCCCGGGCTGATTGGGCCTGGTTGTCTTGTACAAAATGGGCGTCAAGGCCTGTTTCGAGGGCGAAGCTGCGGGCGTTGAAGCTCTCGAAAAAGTAGCCTCTGTCGTCGGCAAAAACCCGGGGTTCGATGACAATGAGCCCTTCTATGGGCGTAGTAATAACTGGCATGGTATGAACGTAAGTGGCCGCGAAGTTAGGGCTTGTTGGGCATTTGGGGTTGTGCAGCCTGCATGAAATTTGGCAACTGACGTATGTCACCGGCTGTGGCCTTGGGTATATTGTGGGGCTTTCGCTACTTTTGCGCCTTCAAATGACAAGCTCATGGTAAACATAACCATCATCGACCGACAGGGAGAAGCGCACGTATTAGAGGCCCCTACAGATATGAATATGAACCTCATGGAGGTATGTAAGGCTTATGAGTTGCCTGTGAAGGGCACCTGTGGCGGTATGGCGCTTTGCTCTACCTGCCATCTTTATATCCTGAGCGACCACGAGCTGCCGTCCATGACGGAAGATGAGGAAAACATGCTGGATCAGGCTTTTTTTGTGAAGTCCAACTCGCGCTTAGGTTGCCAGTTGTATGTAAATGAGGCTATGGATGGCCTGTCGGCTCAGTTGGCTCCCGAAGCGGAGGATTAGTTTAGCGCGCCATTATCTATTTAGGGCTGAAAGGGCGCGAGCTTTCTCAAAGTGCAATTATATAACGGCCAGGCGCCGAGGGCCGCCCGGTTGGTATCGGGCTGTGCGGGCCAACTGTTGCAGCATCTTGTATTGGGGCTGGGCTTATGCCTGTTGGGGAAGGGCAGCGGTTGCGGCTTGGCTTGCTGTAAAGCTCAGGGCGGATGACGAATTATTGCAGATTTAAGCGAATGTCATTTTTTTGAGAATATTTATTGAAAATATATTTTTGTTTTAAAATCTAAGCCCAAGCGTAAGGGAGCTTGTACTTGCCTTAGGCAAAAAGGAGATAAAAAAGGCTAAAAAGAATAAAAACAGCATTTTGGTGAAAAAAAATTGTTTTAAGTATTGACAAATAAAAACAATAGCCGTATATTTGTGTTGGTAATCAAAAAATAGCAGTTATGGACTTGCCCATCTTAATCAGCAAAAAAGGTACAAAGGTCGTTTTGGCTACCCAGCTTTATCAGGCGCTGGAATTGGCCAATCACTACTACGCCCAGGAGGCGCGCAAGTGGATCAATGACTTTTATGAATTTGCTGACAGCATTCGCAAGCCCGTGCGCATGCAGGATTATGCGCCCCGGAAGACAAGGGAAACGCTGCCCGTTGACGATTACTATCTGTCGTTGGAATTGGCCAAGCAAATAGCCCTGCGCTCGCGCAGCCGCAATAAGCAGCGTTGCGCCAACTGGCTGTCTTCCCAGATGGAGCGAACCGACAATATTCTGTCTTCCCAGCAATTTATGCATTTATTGGATCTCACCCGCGCCATGGGTAAGGTGAGTTGTCAGGAAGCCAGCGAACGCGAGCACCTGCGTCGCTACAAGCAGCACAACGACGGCGAGGCAGCCAACTGGTGGAACTATCGCGCCGCCTTGCTGGGGTACTCGCCCGAAGAGTTGCGCAGTAAGATTCGCCGTACCGGAAAAAACACCCAATACAAAACCCAGCGACAGTTGTTGGCGGCCGTAGACCGCTACGAACTGATCCGCGCCGGCATTATTGACTTATTTATGGCCATTGGAAAAGGCGAGCAGTATGCCCGGCAAATGGGCGATCTGGCTAAAACCCTGGCCCGGGAAATGCAAATAGAGGTAGTAGACGACCGGGCAGGGGCCGATTTGTTTTCTGTGCCTCAGGTGAACGAGCCCGAACTGATTCGCCGCATCAAAGAAGCGGTAATGGAAGAAGCCGTAGCCGCTTAGGGCGTAATGGACAGCGGCGGTCAGGTAAGGTAGCCCGCTATAGGATGGCATCCGGATGGCGCGCACCTTCCTCGGCCGCCGCTGAACAAGACTATTGTTGGGTTTTAGGGCTATTCGCCCAGCCACATTACTGAGCCTTGGGCTACGTGTTCGCCCTGCATCACCCGAATGCGATAAACGCCCTTGGGGAGAGATAGATCGGGGAGAGTGACTGCTCCTTCATAAACAGACCAGGCCAACCTGCCACCGGCTACTTTACGGCCGTTGGTATCGATGAGTTCCCATTGAGCCGGGCCGTTTGGGAAGTGCGCGTTTAGGGCTAAGCGCAGGTAGTTGGTAGCAGGGTTCGGGAATACGGTTACGGCGCCAGGTTGGGGTTGAGGCAGATCCGGGTAAATGCGCTCAATGAGGGCGCGTTCGTCGGGGGTGAGTTGGCTGTCGTCTATTGCGCCGCCGTTCATGAGTACCTTCAACCGCATACCGCTGTTGGGATTTTGGCGGTCTAAGCCGCTGTGTTCCCCAAAAATAAGCCTGCTGCCGGGCTGTAGATCGACATAGCCATATTGATAAGGCCCCTGCCCCAGCAAGCTTACCCGCGTGTTGATTTTTAAGGTGCTGTGGGGCTCAAGACGCAGCATGCCCCGATTAAATAAGCCCAATAGCCCAATGCCCTGATTGCCATAAAGCAGATGGCCCCCCTCGCTTACCTGTAGCTCGCCTCCATTGGCCAGCATCAGGCAACTGGTGTTGTTGGCAAAACCAATTTCTCCGTCTGAAAAAACAAATCGCGTGCCGGCATCTATCATGAGGTCTACAATCAGCAAGCCACACAGATCAGCGTAGGGCGCGAAGTAAATGTCAAGCTGATGCCGCAGGTTGTCGCTGCCTTCCACCAATGCGCCCCTCAAGGCGGTGTAGGGCTGAAAGAGCAGGGCGTCGGATTCGATAAAAAGGGCGAGATGGTGCGGCTCGGAAGTAGGCGGCGTTGTTTGAGCTTCGACGTACTGAACAGGCGGGGCGCCGGGGTAGGTAGCGCCATTGTGGCTTACAACCCATGCGCCTAAGCCAATCCACTGCCCCGGAGGTTGAACAACTTCGTATAAATACCCCCCGGAATTAGGCGGATTGGCCTGGCTGGCAGGAAAGATAAGCCCCTCTATCCGTGCAAAACTACCTTCTGGATAGGGGTATATTTCTAAAGGGGAGAGCTTTATGAACCCTGTCTGGTTGTTAGGCGTCACTTTTATTACGATGTCTTCCAACCGCAGATTGGGTACATTTTCTGTGGCAAAGCAGTAGGTGTTTCCAGATGTGGCTGTTTGCGCAAGTACATCCTTGCGAACTATGGTGGAATCGCCGGCCTCATTGGGCAGCGCTACGGATAAAAGGAGGCCGGTGCATACGCCTTCGGGGCAATTGAGCGAGTCGTTGAGGCTAAGGCCGCCTTCGGAACCGATGAAAAGATAAAAGTGATAAGGAGATCCGGGCGTCAGTACTCGCTGTGCATCATCTGTAGGCAAGGTACAGCGGATAAAAACAGGCTTGCTGGCATCAATCGAAGATACAGGTATGTTAACCCGCCCATTGGAAAGAGTTGCTGAAATGCACCGGGTACTATCAGGCGGCCCATCGGAGCGATCATCCTGGGTTTGGTAGATGACCCAGTTGGGGGGCTGCGCTACCTGAATGGTAGAGTCGAAGGGGCATGTGCGGGTTTCCAATATATTGAATGGCTGAAAAAAAGACTGTGCCCAAAGGCTTACGCCCAGCGCAAGGCCGATGAAAAGCAATGGTAATGAACGGAACATAGGCGAAAAGGAATTTGGTTGTGAAATATGGAGCTTAGCGCTTGTTGTTAAAAATAATGCCCGGGTATGTAGTGGTTGGTCTGATTGCCGACTAATGGGATTAACTCAACGGCCATTGGCCGACAGAAGAGCGCTATTTTGAAGGGTAGGGGGCTAAGCGCTTTCGCCCGGGCTTGTTTATTATAGCGCGATCGGCCCGCGTGAGGGGGTGAAGCGGTATACCTGCCTTCGCCTCTCGGAATAGCGCAGCGTACATTCCGGGGGGCGAAGGCAGGTATAAGAGCGGAACACCCGACCCTGCGCGCCTGCATAGACGCCTTTGCGCCTTCGGGCGCTGTATGGCTGTTTTGGCGCGCAGGGGCACGCCCTAAAGAACAGACTTATTGCACAACTTGGCTCCAGTTGTTATCTTAGCGCTATACATAACCCGTAAAAATTGATAAGCATTATGGCTGGCGTTCATCATTACCATACCCGTGTTACTTGGACGGGCAACCGGGGGGAGGGTACGGCCTCTTACCGGGCTTATGGCCGTGAGCACGATATTAGTGCGCCCGACAAATTGATGGTCATACCGGGCTCGTCGGATTCCGCTTTTCGGGGCGATCCCACCCGCTATAATCCTGAGGAATTGCTGGTGGCTTCGCTTTCGGGTTGTCATATGCTATGGTACCTGCACTTGTGCGCCGAGGCGGGCGTGGTGGTGGCCCATTACGCGGATGAAGCCCGCGGGGTTATGGTGGAAACTGCCGACGGCGGCGGGCAGTTTGAGGAAGTTGTGTTGCAGCCGCTGGTACGGGTGGCTGAGGCAAGTATGCTGGTCCGTGCCGCCGAGCTGCACGAGCGGGCGAACGAGCTATGCTTTATTGCGCGATCATGCAACTTTCCTGTGCGCTGCGCGGGGCGCTTTGAGGTGGAGGAGTGATTGAAAAACAATGACTTATGAAGCGGTGTCTTCTTTTTTTGAACGCAGGCAATTCATTCAAAGCAGCAGTGCTCGCCCTGCTGTTATTGGCGCTGCGGCCTGAGGGCGGTTTAGCTCAGCAACCTTGGGTTGATACGCTCTACGCCATCCAAACTGAGTTGGATTTGGTTTACGGTGTAGCCGTTGATTTTGCCGGCGCCGCCGATACCCTCGCGCTTGATATTTCCTGGCCGGCCGATGATAACCCGCCGCCTTGCGGTAGACCGCTATTGATAATGGTGCATGGCGGCGCCTGGATCGCAGGTGATAAGGCAGAGGGCTATGCTCCGCGCATTTGCGCCGACTTTGCCAGCCGCGGTTATGTAGCCGCTTCGATCAACTACCGCAAGGGGCAATTCCATACGGATCAGTTTGTCAACTGCAATGTGCCCGAATGGAATTGCTTCAACATGACCGATACCGCAGAGTGGTACCGGGCTAATTATCGGGCTGCCCAGGATGTACACGGCGCCATTAGATACCTCATAAGCCGGGCCGACGACTATGGCATTAACCCCGACAATATCTTTTTAGCAGGAGAAAGCGCGGGCGGCTTCGTTGTCATGGCGGTAGGCTTTGTAGACGACCCTGCTGAAGTACTCAGTGATCTGTCGGGCCCCCAACCCGATGCGCCTGCGCCCAATCTTCTTTATCAGGATTATTGTATTCGTCGGTATCAACTGGCAGAAAGTATAGGAGCTATGCAAACGGCCCGTCCTGAGCTGGGGTCGTACCATGGTTGGCTCAATTTGCCTTTGCAAAGCCCTTATACCATCCGGGCGGTGGGTAATTTATACGGCGGGGCGTTCAACGACATCTTTCGAACTTATGGCGCTCAGACGCCCGCTCTTTACCTGTATCACCAGCCCTGCGACCTCATCGTTCCCTACAACCGTTCGCGGCTATTAGCGGGGTATAGCAATTGTTTTATGGGCTTTCCGGCCAACTGTGCGGCCATCGTCAACAGGCCTTGGGTGTATGGCAGCCGGGGCATCAAAGATATGATTGACGACTTAACGGGCCAAGGGCTGCCGGCGCCGGCTTATGTTTTTGACAGCCCTGCACTCAATTACAATTGTTTGCAGCAGGCTCTTGATCCCAATCTGGGGTGTCATGCGCTTGATGACTATTCTCTGCGCACCCGCAATATGGCTGTATTTTTTGCCGCCCAATTAGCCGCCTGTCCTGTAACTGCCGCTATTGATGTTGGCGCGGAAGAAGAGATGTTGCCCATGGTGGCCCCTAATCCTGTAGCCGGCCATTTGCAACTCCGATGGAGGCGCCCGCCTGCCTACCGTTGCGACCTTCAACTCAGCTCTTCGATGGGTGTGGTTGTTCTTCGCGCCGGCTTATTGGCCCACGAAACAGCGCTTGACCTGGGGGATTTGCCTGCGGGTTTGTATTTCCTGAGCGGAACAACAGACGGGATGCCCTGGCCAAAGCCCATTGCGGTTTTTGTGGCCCGACCATAACATCGGTTTATCGTATATGTAACACTCAATTGAAGTTTATGAACAGATTTTTTTTCGTAGTATTATGTTTATGCAGCGCCGGAGCGCTTGGCGCGCAAGCGCCGCAAAGCCGGGTTTACGACGGGGCTGAAACGGGCCTGCGCCCGCTGCTATGGCTGGCGGGAACCTGGTTGAGGCAAGACAACCGACAGGTGGGCGAAACCTGGCAATGGAAAAGCGACAGCCTGCTTACCGCCCGTGGGTTTCGCCTGACCGCCGGGGGGGATACCACCATTACAGAAACCGTCGACTTGAGCTTCCGGGAGGGTAAGTTGTGTTATTCGCCTACGGTAGCGAACCAGAACGATGGCAAAACGATAGTCTTCCCTATGACGGCTGCGGAGGGGAATAGCTGGACATTTGAAAACCCCAATCACGACTATCCCAAGCTCATCCGTTATGAATTGAGAGGTCTTGATACCTTAGTAGTGACCTTGGGCGGAGGGAGCCGTCAGCGCGAGCGCGTATTTCGTTATTTGCGCTCCGACCAGCCCGCTCGTTTTGAGCTGCCGGGCAGCGATGGCGACTCTGCCATGATTATGCGCAGGTTTTGGCTTTTGAGCTATGTGGCAGGCCCCAATCGCAGCCAATCTAAGGAAGAGGCAAATCAGATACAGGCGGGGCATATGGCTCACCTCGGCGCCGTTTACAAGGCAGGTAAAAGCTGCGTGGCAGGGCCAACCGACGGTACAGGCCCGATACGGGGGTTTGTGGTATACAACACCGCCACCCGGGAAGAGGCAGAATATCTGAGTCGGATGGATCCGGCGGTGCGCGCCGGGCGATTGCAATTTACGCTTGATGCCTGGTGGATGATGGAAGGAGCTGTGATGAAATAGCGGCATGGCGCAGAAAATACACCTTGGCAGAATAAAAAAAGCTCCGGAGCAATGCATCCGGAGCTTTACAGCGCCTCAGGAAGGGCTCGAACCTTCGACCTACGGATTAACAGTCCGCCGCTCTAACCGACTGAGCTACTGAGGCTTACTTAAAACGCAAAAACTTTATTTGCGGCTCTTTTTCTGAAAGGATCGTTAATTTCGAGCCCCTGTCTTTAAAAGAGCGGTGCAAAGTTATGGCACTCTCTCAGAAATTGCAATATTTGCACCGAACTTTTTTAAAAAATATTTTCATGAGCTTGTTGGTAGTAGGCACAGTTGCCTTTGACGACGTGGAAACCCCCTTCGGACGGGCAGAAAAAATTGTAGGCGGCGCTGCCACTTATATTAGCCTGGCGGCGGCTTATTTTACAAAATCCGTCAATCTGGTGTCGGTCATTGGCGACGACTTCCCGGAGGAGACCCTTGACCACATGCGGGCGAGCGGTATTAACCTTGATGGCCTTCAGGTAAAGGCGGGCGAAAAATCGTTCTTTTGGGCCGGGCGCTACCATCAAAACATGAACGATCGGGATACGCTGGATACTCAGCTCAACGTATTGGCTGATTTCGACCCTGTCTTGCCGGAAGCTTATCGCAATGCGAATTATGTGATGTTGGGTAATCTGACGCCTGCCGTACAGATGCGGGTGCTGGACCAATTGGCTGTACGCCCTCACATGGTTGTGTTAGATACCATGAACTTCTGGATGAATACAGCGATGGAAGAGCTGCTGGAAGTGCTCAAACGCATAGATGTGCTCACCATCAATGATGAAGAAGCGCGGCAACTTTCAGGTGAGCGCTCGCTGGTAAAGGCGGCTGAAGTTATTCTTCGCATGGGGCCCCGTTTTCTGGTGGTGAAAAAAGGCGAGCATGGGGCCTTATTGTTTTCAGAGAATCAGATATTCTTTGCTCCGGCCCTGCCACTGGCTGAAGTGTTTGATCCTACGGGCGCAGGCGATACCTTTGCCGGCGGCTTTATCGGTTATTTGGCGTCTACTCAGGATACTTCTTTTGAGAACATGAAGCGAGCCGTTATCTATGGCTCGGCAATGGCCAGTTTCTGTGTAGAAAAATTTGGGGTAGAGCGAGTGAAGTCACTCAATGATGAGATGATCACGGATCGGGTGCTTCGTTTTGTTGACTTAGTCAATTTTGACGCTCGTTTATAAGCGTTTGTCGGTTATTTTGCCCCTCTGCTTGTAAGTTAGAGGGGCAAACCCTATATTAGCCCTTTCCGAATCATATCATCACGAACTAAAACGCTATGTTTCTTCGCTCTCTGCTTAGGCCGTTTATACACACGATGACCGATGAAGAGCTTATGGCAGCTTTTCGGGAAACGGGTTATGAGCGCTATTACACGGCGCTGTTTGATCGGCATGTCCACCTGGTTCATGCGGTGTGTATAAAGTTTGTTAAAGACGTAGAACTCAGCCGGGACCTTGCTATGGCAGTCTTTGTTGAGGCATATCAGGCATTGCAACAGCAGGAGATCAGAAACTTCTCCAATTGGCTGTTCATTGCTGCGCGAAATGAGTGTATTTCCTATTTGCGGAAGCCACAAATCCTTACCTCCCAGGAACCCAACTGGGATTTTTTCAATAACGAAGGATCCGCTTTTATGGAAAATGGGGAGGAATTGCGTCTTAAGGAGGAAGAACAACAAGAAACACGGATAAAGGCAGCTATTGACAAACTGGGCGAAGAGCAACGTATCTGCATCACGCTATTCTTCTTTGAGCAAAAGTCCTATAAAGAAATTTCCACATTAACGAGTTACACCGAAAAACAGGTTAAGAGCTATCTACAAAACGGGAAAAGACAATTACGCTTAAGCCTAAAGAGTATGTCCACTGATGAAAATAACTAATGAACAACATGTTTTTTAAATCGTCTTCCTGCCTTTCCCGGCGCGAATTAATTCGATACGGGAAAGGTCGATTGGGGGGGGAAGCGCGATACCGTGTTGAAAAACATTTACTTGACTGTCCGCTATGCAGCGCAGCAGTTGAAGGTATTGCGGATAGCCCGCTATCCTCCGCAGAACTACATGCTACCTGGCGTGGTTTCCGGGCCAGGAACGCCCGTAATAAAGATCAGACTACTCACGTCACCCGCTCGCGCCAATTGACAGGCCCGTACAAATTGGGCATTGCTGCAATTGTACTTTTATTGATTGTAGTCTCTGCCTATGCCTACCATCGCCATACGCTGGGCGACAGGCTGTTTGAAACTTACTTCACCCATCAGCCCCTGCACATGATGACCAATGTAAGGGGGGCAGTGGAAGGCAACAGCATTGCAACTCATCATCCCTTACCTGCGGAAGGGCTCGCCTGGTATCGCCTCGGAGAATACGACAAGAGTTATGCCTCCTTCTCCCATCATCTGGAACAATACCCGGAGGATAGTCAAGCCAAAATAATGACCGCATTGGCCGCCATGTCGATGGGTGAATTGAGCGAAGCGGATTTGCTGTTGGCAGAGGTGCTGTCAACCCAAGACACGCTTCAGGTCAACGAAGCGCGGTGGTACCTGGCCTTGAGCGCCCTGCGGCAGCACAAGATTAAGTACGCCCGCAAATTGCTGGAAAGATTAGCCCGAGAGGATACCGCCGAGTTCCAGTCTATCGCTCAGGAAGTACTTCGACAGCTTCCCAAGAGTTAGGGGGGGGGACGGCCGACCGCTACGCTCCTTATATTTGAAGTAGCCCTCTGGCCACAGGCACACAGACGGCATTCCTCAAGGTCGAAGGACTTCAAAGGCTACCTCGGCTACGGTTATGCCGTTTGCCAACAGAGCCAGCTTATGCGGGCCGGGGTAGTGTTTGCGCGTGGTAAAGTCGGTAAAACGCTGGCGTTTTTTCAGGCTGACGACTTCCCCCGGCGCCATATCAGCAGCCTTGATAAAAAACACTTTTCGGCTTGTTTTTCCGCTTAGTTTGAGGTAATCTATGGCATACTCCATGCGCACCTGGCGCAGGGTGTCGCCTTGGTTTTGCAGGCTGGCCATAAAGGTGAGCGAATCTCCGATGGTTACTGTAGCCGATGTCAGGGTAAGGGTAGCGGCAAGGTCTTCCATGCGTTCCTGGCCAAAGCCAAATTTGGACAGGGCTTCTGCCTGGCCTTTGCGGAGTAGCCCTCTAAGCGCGTGCTTTACCACCCAGTCGGTTTCAGCAGATACGCCTTGCCATCGTGTTGCTATACTGAGGGCCAGCGCCGGATGATCCTTAGAGATATCGTTGAGGTTATTGGCTACCGAACGTCGGACGGTCTCAGCAATATCCGCTTTCAGGTTTTCCAATACAGGTAGGATGGGTGCAGGGTCTTTTTTTAAGGCGGGGATGCCCATACCCCAGGGAAGCCTCGGGCGGAAGCCTTCGCTGCTCAGGCGCCTAACCATAGGGCTGGGATGCGCCGACCACGCCAACATCTGACCGTACATACGCTCGGGGTAGCGTATCAGAAAGGGCCTGACGGCAAACTCTGCTGAACTCCAGCGGGTAATGCGCTCCAGCGCGGCTAATGCTTGTTCGGGATGCTCCAACCCGAAAAGCGCCACAAACTCCGGCAGAAACATATACTCAAAGGTGAGTTTTTCTCCGTGCCGGGCTACCAGATGATCTGCCACGGAAGCAACGGCCTCGATGGCCTCTTCCTTGTGGGGCGGCAGCGTCTTGCTTAAAGCTTCAGCCATTTGCCGGAAACGGGGTTTGAGTTCTAAGGTCGGCCACGGCTCGGCCAGTACCAGCTCAATGTAGGTTTCGCGTGGGAAGTGTGGGTGTACCTCCTGAAACAACCGGGCTACTTCGTCAATGAATGCCGGCGAAAGAAAGTTTTTGAGTAATTCGGCCATAAATGCCTAAGCCTCGTTGAGTTCGGTTAGTTTTTGTGCAATGCTTCGGTTCTTTTCCCGCTTGGTTACTACTACCGGGGGCGCAGCTCGTTCTACGCAGTCGGTGAGCGCGCAGCGCTCGCAGGTTTTATTCACCTCTCGTACCTGTATGGCCGGATCATCGAGAAACTTCACCTGCCTGCGCACATCGTCGTTTATGAGCAGCCCCAGGGTTACGCTTACATTCTGGTTGGGCGATGGGTAGCCGGGTCTGGCTAAGGTTATGCACAGGTACTCGTCTTCGGTACCGATGTAACGCGATCGCTGGGCGCCTACGATGGTGCTTACAAACTTGCCTTCTTTCTGGAGTTGGTACAAATCAGACAGCAACGATACGCTCACCCACCGACGGCAGTAGTGTTCCAGCAGCCCGTTGCCATGAGGGTGGTGGCGCCGATTGAGGTGGAGTTCCCGATCGACCTCAAATTCGTTTTGGTCAAGGGAATGCACAAAGCGCAGGAAGAACAATTTGGGAATGTGAAAAAAGCGCGGTAAAACATTGGTGAGCCGGTGGTAGAACATCTCCGGAGATGCGTCGTAGTTGCGCATTATCTGCAAAAAAGCTTCCGGGTTCCAGCGATCGGCGGAGAAGAACCGGTTTATGTCGGCCACAAAAGCATCAAGCGGAATGTGGAGGGCTACGCTAAAATAAGTAGCTCTGGAATGGTTGAGCACTTCCTCGAATACGCGGCTCTTAAGCAAACTGGAAGTGAGCGCCCGCTCTTTAAGACCTAAATACTGAAAGCCCAGTTCTTTGCCTAATTGAAAGGCTCGCTGCATTCCCGTAAGCCGGCTGCTGAGCAATAAATGCCGTTTCTGAGGTAAAAATACCGCCCGAAGTTCAGCCAACTCAGGGTGGGGGTCAAGACCATCGGGGATGACGGTATAGCCATAGCGCTGCTCTAATAACGACTGTAGCTGCTCTGCGGGTAGCGGGCGCTGGGCGCCAAGTCCAAACTCGGCTATACACCGTCGGACAGCCTCCTCTATGTCTTCAAAGTAGTTGTTGTTGAGCTCCAGATAAGAGCGCAGCGCCCCGAAGTAAAAATTCTCCTCCCGAACGGCATAGCTGCGCGAAAGTTCCAGCAAAGTGGTGATAAATGCGCCCACCCGCGTGGGCGCACTGGCAATGAGCTCTACCACTTTGCTCATTTCAATGCCAAATACATCCAACGGCAGCTCATTGAGGAAATTGGATTGCAGCAGTTCCTCTACCGGCGCCAGGCTCTTGTCAAGCTCCTGTCGGACGAGCTCCTGCTGAGGGGCGCCCAATGCTCGGGCCAAGTGGGCCAGTTTGTCGTCCTTGGGGTATTTTTTGCCCTTTTCAATTTCGTTAAGATAGGATACCGACATGCCGGTTTCGGCAGCGAGCTCTGCAAAGGAGAGCCCTCGCTTTTGTCGCAACTGTTTAACCTTGAGGCCGAACAGTATTCGCTCGTTGGGTGATTTTGCGCTCATATAAGGGCAAAATTAAATTCTTTCAGCGAAAATTCGCAAAAATGTTACATCTTTTCGCCCAATATTTCACCGGCTCGATCCAAATAGTCTTGTAAGCCCATAAAAAACGCCCCCATGTGCCGCCCGTCTACAAAAGCATGGTGGGCTTGTACGGAAAGGGGCATCATTACCTGTGGGCCTTGCACAAAGTATTTACCCCAGGAAATGCGGGGCACGGCATCAACTGGCGAGTAGTGCATGGCGTGGGTAATCCCTGTAAAACTCACCCACGGAATGGCCGACATAAAGATATAATCATCGCGCCCTTCCTCGTCTTCAAAGCTGGGATGGGTGCGCATCCGCTCCATAGCGGCCTGAGCTGCTACAATAAAAGCGCCAGGTGAAGCCTGGTAAGGGACCGTACAAAAACTGAAAGTGTCTGAAACATCCGTTGTGACGGTAAAAGAAGGGGATATCTGCTCATGTTCAACGGCCTGATCGCCCCTTAGGCGCTGCCGAAATGCGGGAATATCATTGGTTGTACGGGAGAGTAGATACACCATAGCCGGCGTAAAAGGCAGTTTCAACTGCCGCACAGCCTCCAGAAAAGGAGCTATATCCACATTGGCACAAAGGCTGAAGTGTGGCTGATCCATCTGGCGGAAGAAGTCGAAGTGCTTGCGCCGATGTGGATCACTAAATTCCAAAATACGCATAAAGAGCCGGTTTTGAGCGCAAGTTAGCGAAAATGGCCCACTTGCGCCCGCTGCCGGCTCCGCTGAGGTTATTAGTAGCTGATGCCGCCCGGCTTTTTCGCTGCCGGACGCACCCCGCCAAAGTAATACTGCAATCCTAAAATGAAACATCCCGAGGCCATACCATGGCGCTCGGGATGTTATTCCTATAATGCTGCCCGCGAGCGGGCCCAACTTATATTTACTTCTTCTTGCCTGTAGAGGCCGCCGCCGCCGCTGCCGCACTACGCAGAGCACGCGGAATTTCAATGGTAGCCACCGGAATGCTGCCGTTAGCCATAATTTCTACATTGGCTACGGCTTCGATGTCGCGTACGCGAATCGATTGGCCCAGTTCCAATTTGGAAATGTCGAGGCTTACTTCATTAACCAGATTCTCCGGTGTAGCTTTGATCTGCACGCGGCGCATCAACTGAAGCAACTTGCCACCCGCGCGAACGCCGGGAGAAGTGCCCTTAAACCGAACCGGAACTTCAACCTTTACCGGCATGCCGGGGCTGAGGCGCAGGAAATCGATATGTGAAATCTGATCTGAAACCGGATGGTATTGCACCGTCTTGACGATACAGCGGTGAGTGGCGCCATCAAGCGTTACTTCTATGATCTTAAACTCCGGGGTATAAACGGCATGGCGCACATCGGCCCAGGTCGTAGAGAAGTGCAACGGATCGCCAGAGCCATAGATTACAGCCGGGATGAACCCCTCGCGGCGTACAGCTTTTGAAGCTTTTTTACCCAAATCCGCACGCGGATGGCCGGTAAAGGCTACGATTTCCATAATAAAGTTGTCTTAAAGCGTGAAATAAACCGCGGTTTCCAACCGCAGGCCCCTAAAAAGGCACGCAAAGATAAGCACATTCAGGTAATTTCCAAACGCTTAATGAAAATTAAGCGCTTAGCCTGCCGTAGCCGGCGGAATGGGCGCCGGAACAATGTTCTTCACTGGCGGCGTACTCTTCAGGTACTGAAAGATAGCTTGCATATCCTCCTCTTTCATGCCGATGTAGTTGAACCAGGGCATGGGCGGCAGCAGCGGGCGGCCACTGGCCAAGCCCTTAGCTTTGCCCTGGGTGAGGGCTATCTTAAACTGCTCGTACGACCAGTTGCCTATCCCCGACTCGTCGGAGGTGAGGTTGGCTGCAAAGCTCACGCCCCAGGGGCCTACGGCCGAGGTGCCGTCGCCGCCAAAGAGCATCCAGCCCTGCTGAAGCGCTTCGGGCACGATGGTTCCCACAGGCCGCTCGGCTGGGTAGCCCGACAGGTGCAGCTCGGGGATGATCTCCGGGCCGTTGGGGCCCAAGCGCTTGGGCGAGTGGCAGTCGTGGCATCCCAAAATGCCCATCAGGTACTCGCCCCGCTTGACGAGGTCCGCCTGGCTGGCTTCGGCAGTAACTTCGGCGGGCGCTTCGGGCGCCTTGTTTTCCGTACATTGCAGCAGTGCGAACATACAAACTAAAGTGAGCAGTAAGCTGGCAAAAGTGGTGATTCTCATAACAGATGTGGTTATTTGGTCATGAAAAGAGGTGGTATGAATTTAGCGAACCAACTGTACCGTGCCCGTAGCCAGCGCCTTGCCGGCCCGCAGGCGATAGGCATACATACCCGCCGGCATGCCGGCAGCGTTCCAGCGCAGTTGATGGGCGCCCGCAATGCGCAGACCCTCCTGTATGCGGCTCACCAGCCGGCCGTTGATGTCGTATACCTCCAGCGATACCTCGGCAGCCTCTTCTAATTGGTAGGCCACTGTCACTTCGCTCGCAGGCGCCGGGTTGGGGAACACCCGCACGGAAGCCGGCGTAAATACAGGCTCGTCGGCGCTGCTTACTAAGCCAAACTTGAGCACCTGGCCAAACACCAGATCGGTGACGTACACATTGCCGGCTGCATCGAATGTAAAGCTCGACGACAAGCCGCCCATGCCCCGCGCTAAGGTGTCGCGGCTGCCGTCGGGCATGATCTTGATCACTGCCGGCGTGCCCAGAATGAAGTTGAGGGTAGAGTCGACCTGCCCGAATACGCCAAACTGCAATACGCAGAGGTTGCCGTCGGTGGGGTCGAAAGCCATATCGGTGAGGCAGGTAAAGCCCGAAGCATGCACGCTCACATTGCCGGCGGCGTCTAAGTTGTACACATTAGCGGCGCCCTGTAGGAAAGGGAAGCCCGTAAGCTGGGAAATGTGAAAGGTACCGTCGGGTTTAGCCAATACTTTGGTCGGCACGGGGTCAACCATAGGCGGGCCAAAGGGCAGCGGATTGGGGAAGCGCTCCAGGGTAGCCACTAAGCTGAATGCGCCGGTGTTCCGATCCCACTTTACAATGGAGTTGGCGCCGGCATCGGCAGTGTAGATGTTGCCATCGGCGTCCCAGGTAACGTTGAAAGGGTTCGACTGCGGAAAGCCCAGCCCATGCACAAACTCGCCATGATCGATCACCTGTTCCACATTGGCCAAGGTGAGGGGCGTGCCGGGGGTGAAGTCCGACTTATCTACCAGCAGCAGGGTTTCGGAGCGCTCATGAGCGCCCTCGCCTACTACAATCAGCACTTTGTTGTCGGGGCGCTGATAGGTGCGGTACGAGCCCACAATTTCGCCCGCAGCCTGGATGTAGGTGCTGGGCAGCCCGGTCATAAAGAGCGTCTTGTTGCCGGCGGGGTCGATGATGGTAATCTGGCCGTCGTCGTTGCCCGTGCCGTTTTCCGTAACCCATAGGTTGCCGTTGGCATCCACTTCAACGCCGATAAGGCCTTTATTAAAGCCCTCTGCCACCACTATGGGAGCAACCTGGGCAAAGCTGGAAACGCCGGCCATAACAGCCGCAAAAAAGAAGGTGAGTAGCCGTTTAATCATGACTAATGCACTTTGTTTGATGAAAAAAAATTACAGACTATCGTTCTAAGCCAAGATGTATGCATCCCGACCTTATACTACTGGCGGATGGCCGTGGCCGCAGCCGCCCATACGCCATCAATATTGACCGTGATGTGGTATAGCCCCGCCGGCAGATCGGCGGCAGGCGCCCACAGCGTCAGGGGGCCGGCCTGCTGAAGCCCCGCATCTTCTACCCGCAACAGCCGGCCCCCGGCATCCTGCACCAAGTAGCGGAGCCGACCGGCTGCCGGCATATTCAGGCTCAGTTGCCATTGGTCGGCGGTGGGGTTGGGCGATACCGACAGCCCCAGGTCGTAGCGCCCGTCCAACGACTGCCCGGAGGCCGTCGTCACGGGGTTTTTCTCCAAATACACCCGAATGAGGGCCGCATTGGCCGACGTAATACCCACCGTATTGGCCACAAAAGGGTTGCGCTGGTTGTCTGGCGATACAATGCCTCCCACAATGTAGCCCAGCAGATTGCTGCCGTCGGGCAGGGCGTCGTAGTCGATCATCTCATAGGCAAAGACGGGCACGCCCTCAGCCAACACAAATTCGGCCCCGGTACCGGTATAATAGGGCATCCTATTGTCGAAGGCCACTTCCTCATAGCTGCCGTCGGCCCGGCGGGTCACGCGGCTGATGGTATTCACAAAGGGTAGGCGGCCGTCGCTGGCCAACGCCCCCTGCTCGTCGATCCAGTAGCGGCTGATGCCGCCGAAAAAGCAGGTGTGCATCTCATTGGCCGACTGTGCATACAGCGGCACGCGGGCGCAGTGGTAGTTGGCCAAAAATTGGCTGAAACCCTCCACAGAGGCATGGCCCGCCGACGTGCGCACCTCCACTAAGTTGAGGAAAGGCGCCAGTGCAAAACCCGGCTGGAAGACGCCGGCAAAAAGCGTAAAGCCCACCTCTCCATCGGCAAAAACGCTGGGCGAAAGGTTGTAGTCGCGGCGGTGCAGGTTCAGTTCGTCTAAAACTTCCTGCTGCGCGCTCACCTGCCAGCGGCCTTCGCTCTCTTGCAACATGAACTTCCGAATGCCGTTGGTGTAGGCCTGGAAGGGATTTTCCGAATTGGCCGAATACACCCCGTCAAAGCGGTGGCCGCCGGCCAAGTAAAACGTATCCGCCAGCCGCTGCATCTGGCCGCCGGTGACGGCAAAGAAGGGGTCGCGTATCTGTTGGAAGTGCTCCTCCATCGGGCCGCCGCTTACAACGGCTTCGATCAGGGCCGGCACGTCAATAAGTGTGAGATAAGGATAGGTAATGTGGTTCTGAGCGAGCTCGCTGCGGCCATAGCCGCCCACAAAGAGCAGCGTTTCCTCGTGTTGGTGGTACACCATATTAGCGCTCTGCAATTGCTCGCGCAGGGTGTCGGGCAGCCCGCTCAGGGGGCGCTCCCACACCTCAGCCGTTTGGGGGTCCACCACCCGAATGTGTACATTGGCCTGGTTGGCGCCAAAACCGCCAAACTTAGGGTGCATACCGTCTTGTCGGCCGCCCAGCAGCAGCCATTTGCCTTCGTGGCGCGCAATGGCAAAAGAATGCAGCCCCGGCAGCCCCGGTACCATTACCGTATCCACCCGAACGTTGTAGTGCGCCTGTGCGGCAGCAGAACGGGGGGATAGCGCCGAGCAAAGAACCAGCGCTAAGCAAAGAATCCATAAGGTATGTTGTCGTCGTGCGTTCATAGCCCCAAAAGTATAGCGCCAGATCGGGTTGGCGGGTTCGCTTACGTTGCATCGCGGTTCACGTTTGTTGCAACTTTTTGACCGGGTTCACGCATGTTACATCAGGGTTCACGCATGTTGCACAGGAAGGACAAAAATGCTCGCCTGCAACCTGCTCCTGCCCGGCGATTTTTTTTATTTGGGCGTGCCCCCGGCCCCACCCGGGCATTTTACCCGGCCTGGAGGTTGCGCTCCGCAGGGGCGGGGCCGGGGTCAGGCTGTCCGCTATTATGGGGCCGCCTTAAACTTTATCCTCCGTCTGGGCAAACTGCTTCGGCGGCCCCATACCGCTCCCATCCTTCACGCGGGCGCCCCGAAACGATCATGTCGCTGCGGAGCCGCGTGAGGGGTGCAGCCCCCGAGCTGGAAGAGCAGGTCGACTGGCAGCAGCCCCCAGAGTTTCTGGAGCAGGAGCTACCCGAGAAGACGGAACGATTATTAGAACAAGAATTAGAAGAATTTATGGGAACGACCACACTGCCACAAATAAAAGTATCCGAAGGCGCCAAGCGCTTCGCAGAGCGGCTCCGCTGCGATTCCTGAGCTGCCCAGGCGCGGGCACGGCACAAGTCTTACAACCTATAGGCTGACGCAGAAAGACCATAAGCGCAGGTTGAATAAAATAGTTTTAAATGTTTTTTAATAAAAAAAATTCCAAAAA
>Ga0209573_1000431_pt1 | contig 90900 bp, 81 predicted proteins | sample TNRBio252014_DNA_FD_185870 | JGI IMG/M metagenome (GOLD analysis project Ga0209573, IMG submission 185870) | Wastewater treatment Type I Accumulibacter community from EBPR Bioreactor in Madison, WI, USA - TNR Reactor_6/25/2014_ DNA (SPAdes)... | ecosystem: Engineered > Bioreactor > EBPR >... | reverse complement strand
CACGCGCTCTTCGCCATCGGCGGTGAGCGTGACGAGCCAGCTTCTCGCGTCGAGCGGATTCGGTTCCTTCGTCGCCCAGCCACGTTCCACCAGCCCATCGACGGCCCGGGACACCCAGCTCTTCTCCAGGCTCAGGCGCGCGCCGAGCTCGTTGAGCGGCACCGGTCCGGAGCGCCCAAGTTCCACCAGCAGGTGGCACTGGGTGGTGCTGGTGCGGCAGCAGTCGGCCACGGTGCGCTGCGCACGGGTGTACAGGCGGGCCACTTCGCGCAGCAGTTCGCCCGGCAGCTGGGCGGAGGAGAGGGATGGGCTCATGTGGTTGTGGATAGCAACGATCTGGGCGCATCTTCGGTTCCGGGCGATAGGTTGTCAATAGCAACTAGATGGGTCGAAAGAACGGAGCCGCAGCTCCGTTCTCGCCGATGGGTTCAGGCTCGGCTGCCAGCCTCGTACCAGCCCTTGCTCTGGTTCACGACACGCACCACCAGCAGCATCACGGGCACCTCGATCAGCACGCCGACCACCGTGGCCAGCGCTGCGCCGGACTCGAAGCCGAACAGGCTGATCGCGGCCGCCACCGCCAGCTCGAAGAAGTTGCTGGCGCCGATCAGCGCCGACGGGCAGGCCACGCTGTGCGACTCGCCGAGCCTCCGGTTGAGCCAGTAGGCCAGCGCCGAGTTGAAGAAGACCTGGATCAGGATCGGCACCGCCAGCATGGCGATCACCAGCGGCTGATTCAGGATGGCCTCGCCCTGGAAGGCGAACAGCAGCACCAGCGTGGCCAGCAGCGCGGCGATCGACCAGGGGCTGATCCTCGCGAGCGTGGCGTCGAAGGCCGCCTGGCCGCGGGCCAGCAGCGCCTTTCGCCAGAGCTGCGCGATCAGCACCGGGATGACGATGTACAGGACCACCGAGGTGATCAGCGTGTCCCAGGGTACGACGATGGACGACAGCCCAAGCAGCAGCGCGACGATGGGCGCGAAGGCGAACACCATGATGGTGTCGTTCAGCGCCACCTGGCTGAGCGTGAAGAGCGGATGGCCGTTGGTGAGCCGGCTCCAGACGAACACCATCGCCGTGCAGGGCGCGGCGGCGAGCAGGATCAGGCCGGCGATGTAGCTGTCGAGTTGGCCCTCGGGCAGGTAGGGCGCGAACACGTGGCGGATGAAGATCCATCCCAGCAGTGCCATCGAGAACGGCTTGACGGCCCAGTTGACGAACAGCGTGACGCCGATGCCGCGCCAGTGCTGCTTCACCTGATGCAGTGCGCCGAAGTCGACCTTCAGCAGCATCGGGATGATCATCACCCAGATCAGCAGCCCCACCGGCAGGTTGACCTTGGCGACTTCCATGCGGCCGATGGCCTGGAACGGCCCGGGCAGCATCTGGCCGAGCGCGATGCCGACGACGATGCAGAGGAACACCCAGACGGTCAGCCAGCGCTCGAAGATGCTCATCGGCGCGGGTGCCGTCACCGGCACGGGCAGCGTGGAACTCGACATGGCGCTATCGCGTGCCGATGTCCTTGATCTCGCGCTGGATGGCCATCTTGTCCAGCGATGCGAGCGGCAGCGCGAGCATCAGCTCGATGCGGCGCTTCAGGATGACGGCCGTGTCCCAGAACACCTTGGTCTTCTGCTCGTCCGTGCCCTCAAAGGCCGCCGGATCGGCGACACCCCAATGGGCCGTCATCGGCTGGCCCGGCCACACCGGGCAGACCTCGCCGGCGGCCTTGTCGCAGACCGTGAACACGAAATCGAGTTCGGGCGCGCCGGGCCGGGCGAACTCGTCCCAGTCCTTGCTGCGGTAGCCATCGGTCGGGATGCGCAGCGCGGACAGGGTCTTGAGCGCGAACGGGTTGACCGATGTGCCCGGGTGGCTACCGGCAGAGAAGGCCCTGAACTTGTCCCGGCCCAGGCTGTTGAGGATGCCCTCGGCCATGATCGATCGCGCCGAGTTGTGGGTGCAGACGAAGAGCACGTTGTAGACCTTGTCGCTCATGGAGCTTCTCCGCAGGGTGGGGTTGTCCGATTCAGCAGGTGGTGCAAGCCGTGCCGGCCGACACGGGCGTTGCGTCGCAGGTGACGGCCTGGCAGCAGTGCGCCGACAGGTAGGCGAGCAGGGCGTTCATGGTCACGATGCTCGGCCGATAGATCAGGTGCCGGCCGTCGCGCTCCTGCGTCAGCAGGCCGGCGTGCAGCAGTTCCTTGACGTGGAAGGACACGGTCGAGGGCGGGACGCCGAGTTCGCTCGCGAGCGCACCCGGCGTCATGCCGGAGGGGCCCACGCCGACCACGGCGCGGTAGATGCGCAGGCGCACGTCCTGCGCGAGCGCAGCCAGTGCCCGGACAGCGGCCTTCTCGTCCATCACGGTCATGTCCCCTGGTGATGGACGGCCGGTGCTTGCGCCAGCGAGTCCAGCGTGGCGCCCGTGCCCGCAGCGTCATCGAGCGCAGGCATGGCGGACTGCGGCGCCCGGGTGGGCAGCGCCAGCGTGACCAGCCAGCAGGTGACCAGCAGGGCCGCCGACCCGGCGAGCGACCAGGCCAGTCCGCCCCACTGGTAGAGCAGGCCCGACATCAGCGTGCCGAAGAAGCGGCCCATGGCATTGGCCGCGTAGTAGAAGCCGACATCCTCCGCCGCCTTCTCGGAACCGGCATAAGCGAGCACCAGGTACGAGTGCACCGACGAGTTGACGGCGAAGGCGAAGCCGAAGACGCCCAGTCCGGCGACGACGACCCACTCGAGGTGGGGCACCTTCGCCAGCACCAGGCCCGCCAGCACAATGGGCACCAGCGCCAGCAGGGCCGACCACAGGCGTGCGGCCGGCACCTCAGCGCTCAGCCCGTCGTCGCTGCGCCGCACGATGGCCGGTGCCATGGCCTGCACCGCGCCGTAGCCGATCGTCCACAGCGCCAGGAAGCCGCCGACCATGGTGAAGTTCCAGCCGGCCGAGTAGAGGAAGACCGGTACGCCGACGACGAACCACACATCGCGTGCGCCGAACAGCGCCACGCGGGCTGCTGCGAGCAGGTTGATGCCGCGGTTCTTGGCGAACAGTTCCTTGGCCGACTTCGACGCCTTGCTCTTGCCCATCAGCTTTGGCACGAACGCGACGACACCGACGAAGACCAGCAAGAGCAGGCCCGCCATCACCCACAAGGCCTGCTGGAAGCCCAGCGCCTGCAGCAGCAGGCCGCCGAGGAAGAAGCCGACGCCCTTCATCGCGTTCTTGCTGCCGGTGAAGAACGCCACCCACTTGAACAGCTGCCCGGAGGCTTCGCCGGCGGTCAGCTTGATGGCCGACTTGCTCGCCGTCTTGGTCAGGTCCTTGGCGACACCGCAGATGCCCTGGGCGATCACCACCCAGGCCACCGACATCGCCACCGTCCACGCCGGCGACAGCGCCGACAGCAGCAGGAAGCCGGAGATCTGCGTCGCCAGTCCCACCGCCAGCATGCGGGCGATGCCGTAGCGCGTGGCCAGCCAGCCGCCGATCAGGTTGGCAACCACGCCCATCGCCTCGTAGAGCAGGAACAGGAAGGCCAGCGTGAAGGGCGAGTAGCCGAGCCGGTAGAAGTGCAGCAGCACCAGCATGCGCAGCGCGCCGTCGCTGAGGGTGAAACCCCAATAGGCCGCCGTGACGATGGCGTAGTTGCGCGTGCCCTGGTTCATGTCGGCCTCAGATCCCCTGGCGCTGCAGGTGGCAGGCGAGATCGACCATGCGGCAGGCGTAGCCCATCTCGTTGTCGTACCAGGCGTAGACCTTCAGCAGCGTGCCGTCGGTGACCATCGTCGACGGTGCGTCGACGATCGAGCTGCGCGTGTCGCGGGCGTAGTCGGCGCTGACCAGGGGTCGTTCCTCGTAGCCGAGGATGCCGGCCAGCGGCCCGGCCGCCGCGGCCTTGAACAGCGCGTTGACTTCGTCGGCCGAAGTCTCGCGCTTCAGCTCGAACACGCAGTCGGTGAGCGAGGCATTGAGCACCGGCGCGCGCACGGCGTGGCCGTTGAGCTTGCCCTTGAGTTCCGGATAGATCAGCGCGATGGCGGTGGCGCTGCCTGTCGTCGTCGGCGCCAGGCTCAGCATCGCGCTGCGCGCGCGGCGCAGATCCTTGTGCGGCGCATCGACCATCAGGTTGGTGTTGGTCGGATCGTGGATGGTGGTGATCTGGCCGTGGCGGATGCCCAGGGCCTCGTGCACGACCTTGACCACCGGCGCCAGGCAGTTGGTGGTGCAGGACGCCGCGGTGACGATGCGGTGACGGCCCGGCTCGTAGAGGTGTTCGTTGATGCCGACCACGATGTTGAGCACGTCGCCGACCTTCACCGGGGCGGCAACGATCACGCGCTTCGCGCCGCGGTCGAGGTGGCCTTGCAGCGTCTCTGGCGTGAGGAACTTGCCCGTGCACTCCAGCACCACGTCGACGCCCATGTCACCCCACGGGATCTCGCCGGCCGACGCGTGCGACGAGAAGCCCAGCCTGCGGTCACCAATGCGGATGGCTGAGTCCCCTTCGGCCGCGATCTGGCTGCGCCAGCGGCCCTGCACGCTGTCGAACTCCAGCAGGTGCGCGGTCGCGGCGGCGCCGCCCTTCAACTCGTTGAGGTGCACGACCTCCAGCCGATTACCCGCGCGGGGATCGTCCGCAGGTCGTTCCGCAGCACCCATTGCCGCGCGCAAGGCGAGCCGCCCGATGCGCCCCATGCCATTGATGCCGACTCTCACGATTGATTCCCCCTTGGACAACAGAACGGTACTTCCATCAGTGTAGAAATGATGGGTGACAGAACGGTGACAAGCGCCGATGACTCAGGCGCGGGCGGTCAGCAGCAGGACGACTGCGACTTGACCGGAATGCCGATCGGCTTGCCCCTAGGCGCCGGCGCGCAGCACGCGCCTGCCGAGGCTTCAGCGGTGACTGCGGGCTCGACGGTAGCCTGGGGGGACGCCGGCGTGCAACACGCGGCCGCGCCCTCCGGGGCGGCCTCGCTGAAGACGGGGATGTTGCCCAGGGTGTGGAAGTGCTCCCAGGCGATGCCTTGCGGGTCGGTGACCCAGTGCTTCTCGCTGCGTGCGTAGCAGCAGGTGGTCTCGCCTTCGTCCAGCAGTGCCATGTCGGCCGATTCGGCGCGCGCCTTCATGTCGGCCAGCTCGGCCGGATCGTCGGTCTGGAAGCCCAGGTGGTCGATGCCGGCCTTGCTGCCGCGGGTCGAGATCGCGAAGTTGATGCGCGGGTCCTCCAGCATCCACTTGGCGTAGTCGCCCTCGACGCGGGTGGGCTCGGCGGCGAACAGCTTCGAGTAGAAGCCGATGCTCTTGGCAAGATCGTCGACGTGCAGGTGGACATGGAATCGCTTCATGGGGTTCTCCAGGTCAGCAGGTGGTGCGTCGCTTGGCGCCGCTCGGCGCGCAGGACTTGCCCATGCAGCAGTGCGCGGTGAGGTAGGCGAGCAGCTCGTCCATGCGGCCGAGCGCCGGGCGGTAGTGCAGGTTGCGGCCTTCACGCTCGACGCTCACCAGGTCGGCGTGCACGAGCTCCTTCAGGTGGAAGGACAGCGTCGAGCCGGGGATGTCCAGCATGGCCGACAACGCGCTCGGGGTCATGCCCTCCGGGCCGGCGCCGACCAGCGCGCGGAAGACACGTAGGCGGGCTTCCTGGGCCAGGGCAGCCAGAGCCGCGACAGCGGCTTTTTCATTCATGTTTCTAAGTATATAGAAATATTGGGCGCCGTCAAGGGACGACGGCGCTCCCTGCGCCTGGCACTTCAGCGCAGGATGAGCACCGGCACGTCGCTCAACCGCAGCAGGCTGGTGGTCGTGCTGCCGAGCAGCACCTGGCGCAGCCGCGAATGCCCGAAGGCTCCCATGACCAGCAGCGCCGGCGACTGTCGTTTCACCAGTTCGGGCAAGACCTGCTGTGGCTCACCCGCCACCAGCTCGATCTCTGCGGTGGCGCCAGCTGCCTCGAGCGCGGTCTTCGCGTCCCTCAGCTGCTGGCGTGCCAGTGTGGTCTCAGGGGCCACCATCGCGACCAGCACAGGCAAGCCGGACACCAGCGGATGCTGTGCGAGCCGGGCCACCGCCTTTCGGGCGCCCGGGCTGCCGTCGAAGGCCACGACCACGCGCTGCGGCGCGTCGAACGCCTCGGAGGTCGCCACCAGCACCGACGACGACACGCCCCGGATCACGCGTTCGAGTTGGTGCTCGGCACGGATGCGCGCCTGTGCCGACGCGTGGTAGTGCTCGCCCAGCACGAACAGGTCAGCCTCGCCCTGGAGCTCGATCGCCGTCTCGATGAAGTCGCCATGGCGCAAGCGGGCGTCCAACTGCTGGGCGCCAGCGCTTGCCGCTCGGCTGCGGGCATGGCTCAGCAGTTCGCGCCCGGCCTGGCGCATCGCGACACTCTGGCGCTCGTCCTGGCTGCTCAGTTCCTTCAGCAGCGACTCCTGGGCGTCCACGCCGATGGTGCCGCTGAAATCAGTGACCGCGGAAACCTCAGGGTGCCGCTCCAGCACGTGCAGGAACTCCAGCGGGCAATCGAGTCTGACCGCAGCCCAAGCGGCCCAGTCGATCACCGCGTCGGTGTTGCCACGGGTGTCGATGCAGGCAAGGATCTTGTTCATGGTCTTCTCCCTCAGTGCATCAGCTGTTCGACGGCGCCGGGCTTGTCGTGCACGGCGAAGCGGTCGACCATGGTCGCGCTGGCCTCGTTCAGGCCGATCACCTCGACCTGCGTGCCCTCGCGCTTGAACTTGAGCACCACCTTGTCGAGTGCACTGACCGCGGTGATGTCCCAGAAGTGGGCCCGGCTGACGTCGATCACCACGCGGTCGATGACCTCCTTGAAGTCGAATGCGGCGTTGAAGGTCTCGGACGATGCGAAGAACACCTGGCCCACCACGCCGTAGGTGCGCGTGCGGCCGTCGTCGCTCAGGCTGCGGTCCACCCGCAGCACGCGGCCGACCTTGTGCGCGAAGAAGATCCCCGACAGCAGCACGCCGACGAACACGCCCTTGGCCAGGTCATGCGTGGACACGGTCACGACCACGGTGGCGATCATCACGATCGACGAACTCGGCGGGTGCTCGCGCAGCTTGCGCACCGAGTCCCAGTTGAAGGTGCCGATGCTGACCATGATCATCACGGCCACCAGCGCAGCCATCGGGATCCTGGCGACCCAGTCACCGAGAAAGACCACCAGGATCAGCAGGAACAGGCCCGCCACCAGCGTCGACAGCCGGCCGCGGCCGCCCGATTTCACGTTGATCACGCTCTGGCCGATCATGGCGCAGCCGGCCATGCCGCCGATGAAGCCGGTGGCGATGTTGGCGACGCCCTGGCCCACGCACTCGCGGTTCTTGTTGCTCGTGGTGTCGGTCAGCTCGTCGACGATGGACGCGGTCATCATCGACTCGAGCAGGCCGACGACGGCCAGCGTGACCGAGTAGGGCGCGATGATGGCCAGTGTCTCCCAGGTCAGGGGCACATCGGGCAGCAGGAAGACGGGCAGGCTGTCGGGCAGCTGGCCCATGTCGACCTCCATCTCCTGATCGGCAGCCAGTTCGCCGTCGAGGTGCCGCAGGATGCCGAGGCCGGCCCCTTCAGCCTGGTCGTGCTCGCCTGCAACCTCGAGGGCTACGGCAACCTCTGCCAGTTCATCACCAAGCTGCGCCGCGCCTCGGAGAAGGGCACCTACCGCCTGGCGCTGCCCGACATCTCCGCCGACGAACTGGCCGACTGCGTGGTGATCGCCTCGCCGGTGCGGGGCGCGACACCGGTGCAACTGGTCGGCCTCGCGCGCTGGCTGCTCACCCACTTCACCGGGCACTGCTGGCTCGGCGTCGAACTGCTGCGTCAACTCGATGACGAGATGTGGCTGCACAAGCTGCGCGAGGCGAGCGAGTTGTCGGCGATCCCGCTGGTGGCGGTCGGCGACGTCTACATGCACGTGCGCTCACGCAAGGCGCTGCACGACGTGATGACGGCCATCCGCACTGGCCGGCCGCTCACCGAGTGCGGCCGCGAGCTGCAGGTCAACGCGGAGCGGCATCTGCGCACGCGGCTGCGGCTGTCGCAGACCTTTCCGGACGACCTGCTGGCCGAAACGCTGCGCGTGGCCGAGCGCTGCAGCTTCTCGCTCGACGAGCTGAAGTACCAGTACCCCGACGAGGTGGTGCCGGCCGGCGAGACCCCGGCGAGCTACCTGCGGCGCATCACCTACGAAGGGGCAGGGCGGCGCTGGCCCGAAGGCGTGCCCGCCAAGGTCGAGGCGCAGATCGAGCACGAACTGCAGCTGATCGGGGAGATGCGCTACGAGCACTACTTCCTGACCGTCTACGACATCGTCGCGTTCGCGCGCTCGCGCCAGATCCTCTGCCAGGGTCGCGGGTCGGCCGCCAACTCGGTGGTCTGCTACTGCCTGGGTGTCACCGAGGTCGATCCGGCGCGCATGGCGGTGCTCTTCGAGCGTTTCATCAGCAAGGAGCGCAACGAACCGCCGGACATCGACGTCGACTTCGAGCACGAGCGGCGCGAGGAGGTCATCCAGTACCTCTATGCCAAGTACGGCCGCGCCCGCGCCGCGCTGACGGCGGTGGCGATCAGCTACCGGCCGAAATCGGCGATCCGTGATGTGGGCAAGGCGCTCGGGCTGCCCGAGGAAACCATCGACGCGCTCGCCAAGAACCACACCTGGTGGGATGGCGCTGGCATCAAGACCGAGCGCATCACCGAGCTCGGGGTGTCGCTGGATGACCTGGCGATCCGGCAACTGGTCGAGCTGACGAGCCAGATCATGGGCCTGCCGCGGCACCTGTCGCAACACCCCGGCGGTTTCGTCCTGACCAAGGGGCCGTTGTCGCGCCTGGTGCCGATCGAGAACGCCTCGATGCCCGAGCGCACGGTGATCCAGTGGGACAAGGACGACATCGACGCCCTCGGCCTGCTGAAGGTCGACGTGCTCGCGCTCGGCATGCTGACGGCGATCCGCAAGAGCCTGGCCTTCATCAGCGCGCGCAAGGGCTTCGCCTTCGGGATGCAGGACATCCCGGCCGAGGACCAGACCACCTACGACATGATCTGCCAGGCCGACACCGTCGGCGTCTTCCAGATCGAGAGCCGGGCGCAGATGAGCATGCTGCCGCGGCTGCGGCCGCGCTGCTTCTACGACCTGGTGATCGAGGTCGCGATCGTGCGGCCCGGGCCGATCCAGGGCGGCATGGTGCATCCGTACCTGAACCGGCGGCAGGGCAAGGAGCCGGTGACGTATCCGAGCAAGGCGCTGGAGGAGGCTCTGGGGCGGACGCTCGGCGTGCCGGTGTTCCAGGAGCAGGTGATGCAGATCTCGATCCTCGCGGCCGGTTTTACGGCGGGGGAAGCGGACCAGCTGCGGCGCGCGATGGCGGCGTGGAAGCGCAAGGGCGGGCTCGAGAAGTACTACGACAAGATCGTGAACGGGATGACCTCACGCGGCTACGAGGAGGCCTTCGCGGAAGCGATCTTCGAGCAGATCAAGGGGTTCTCGGAGTACGGGTTTCCGGAGAGCCATGCGGCGAGCTTTGCGCTGCTGGTCTACGCGAGTTGCTGGATCAAGTGCCACCACCCGGCCGAGTTCCTGGCGGCGATGCTCAACAGCCAGCCGCTGGGCTTCTACTCGCCGAGCCAGTTGGTGCAGGACGCCAAACGGCACGGCGTCGAGGTGCGCCGCGTCGACGTGATGCACAGCGAGTGGGACTGCACACTCGAAGGGCTGCCGCACCCGCCGGCGGTGCGACTCGGGCTACGGATGGTGGTGGGCTTGAAGGCCGAGTCGGCGTTGCGCATCCTGAAGGCCCGCAGCGAGCGGCCGTTCGACAGTGCGGAGGACCTGGCCAAGCGGGCGGACGTCGAGCAGCACGAGATGACGCTGCTGGCCGCGGCGGATGCGTTGATGAGCCTCGCGGGCCACCGGCGGCAACAGGTGTGGGAGGCGGCGGGGCAGCGCTCGGCGCCGCGGCTGTTGAAGCACGCGCCGGTCGACGAGAACGAACTCGAACTGCCGGCGGCGCCCGAGGGCGAGGAGGTCGTTTGGGACTACGCGGCCACAGGACTGACGCTGCGCCGGCATCCACTCGCGATCCTGCGGCCGGTGCTGGCCCAGCAGGGATGGCGCACGGCCGCCGAATTGCACGACCTACCTGATGGGCGACTGGCCACGGCCTGCGGGATCGTGACGGTGCGACAGCAACCCGAGACTGCCAAGGGTGTGATGTTCGTGTCGCTGGAGGACGAGACTGGCAACGTGCAGGTGATCGTGTGGCCGAAGGTCAAGGCGCGGCTACGCGCGCCGTTGCTGCGCTCAAAGCTGCTTGCCGTGAAGGGGACCTGGCAGCGTGATGGCGATGTGCGCAACCTGATCGCCGCGCATGTCGAGGACCTGACAGGGCTGCTCGGCGGGCTTGCAACGAACAGCCGGGATTTTCACTAGCCGTGGGCGCTGTCCGATTGAGCAGACGTCAGGACACTCCGAATATGTCCGGACTTCAGGCGTCCAAGATTGCCTGTTGCATGCCCGCTGGAGCACTGGGCAGCTTTTCGATCTGGATCTTCCGAACCTTGGCGATATCGGCCACCACCTGGGTGATGTGGTGAGTCGTATTCAGTTGCCGCCAGGTCGTCGCATTGCCGGCGCTTGGCGCATTGTTGCGCGCCACGTCGAAGATGTAGGCGTCTGCGGTGGAGAACGTCGGTCCGGCAAAACTCCCGCTGGCGACGATGCGCTCGAACACCTTCTTCATCACCTGGTGGGTAGAGCCTGCGCTATCGCCCCGAACCACCAACCAACTCGATCCGGTGGTGTATCTCGTGTGGGGGATCGGACGCCCGCCCTTGCCCCCGAACGCCATCGTGGAGCAGTCGGCGGCATAGTCGCCGAAGACCATGTGCTCCGCGGTCGAAGGATCAAACCTCACCGCATCAATCCAGGCGTGCCATTCATTGCGCGGCTGGATGATGGTCTGGCCCGGCTCAGCGGGATTCTTCTCCGGGTAGTTCGTCCCCAGGAAGACAACGAGATGCCAGCGTCCGAGGATCTGCAACTGCTCCAGGGCCGCACGGATGATCGGAGAAACGAGTGCAGGGTCGGAGAGGTCCGCGTCCGAAAAGTCTGCAAATACCGCGCACTCTGCAGCCGACAAGCCCAGTTTCCTCAGCACATCGCGGACTCGAGCGTCGAGCGCCGGGTCGGTCAGGTCGCCGGACTCGACGCGAAGACCGAACTTCAGGCTGTCTCGTAGCGAAACCGCGGCCTTGAAGGCATCCACACCCATTCGATCGAGGTCACCGAGGCTCGCGATTGGAACGGCCAGAACACCTTGGCTACGAGCACGGCTGAAGAGCGACGGCAGCCAGGAGATCGCCGTGTCCACGCCGCACTCCTTGAAGAGCACCCGCGGGTCAATGAAGGCCTCACGGTGGCGCCAAAACTTGGCAAGAACGCCACCGACGTCAGGGACGTCTCGGCCGGCCGGGAAGAGCGACTCTTGACTACCGCTCTTGCGCTCCTTGGCCGGGGGGACAACGAGCACCGGTGCGATGCAATCGGCAACGTCGCTCTGCAGCGACCGCAACCCTTCAACCTCGCCCTTCTTCATCCGAAGAACCGGGACATAGATCGTCTTCTTGCGACTAACCATTGGCTACCTCGGGTACGAAGAGATTGCGGACGCTGCCTTGGCCGATTTTGTCGGCGAAGATCGAATAGTTCTTCCGCTCAAACCTGATGCGGCCGAACAGGATAGCCGGTGCGATGCCCAACTGCTTGGCGAGATTTTCAATTGGCTTGGCAACCTTGGCGATGCGAGCCGGCGAACGCGACCAAAGTTCTTCCGGAACCAGCAAGTCGGCGGCGAACTTGTTCGCCTCACCCTCAAGCTCATCCACTTCCACGTTCTCGACATCATCGAAGAACCCTGCCGCCAACCCAGTCCTGTAGTGCAAGATGACGTGGGCAACCTCGTGCATCAACGTGAACCAAAAATTGTCCAGCGCATCGCGCCGCAAGGTCAATCCGATGACCGGGAGGTCGTCAACAAGGAACGCAGCACCATCGACTTCCATGCCTGGAATGTTTCGCTCGACGATGAGCAGTACGCCGTGATCCTTCAAAAGAGCTTGGGCAAGGAGTGGCCCGTTCTCACGTTCGCTGAGTTTGGCCAATTGCTTCAGCCAAGAGAGTTCCAGCGGTCGATAGGTCAGCTTGTCGCTAGCGATGATTCGCTCGGCCTTCCGAGTGATCTGCGCCTTCCACGAGAGTAGAGCCAAATCCTCCGGGTGGCCTTTGAGATTTAGGCCGGTGCGCTGGAGGGAAGGTGTTCCATATTTTGCGACGTGCTCTGACACGTACCGGATTAGCCGCCTGTTCCCATCCTTGTCGTCGGAATCGCCCTCTTCCAACCAGCCGTGGGCACGAGCGTGCTTGAGCACTTTCTGAATTTCACTTGGATTGACATCGACTGGTGTCATCCACTTTGAAACCTCTGGTGATTGGAATGTGGCCGAGAAGTCAACCGACAACGCTCTAGCCACTTTCATGAAGTTGGCGAGGTTGATGTTTCGGTATCGTTCAGATTCCCAGCGCTGAACTGCTTGCTCGGGCTGCCCCAACTTCCTGGCCAGATCCTTCTGCTTCCAGTTCTGCGCCAGCCGGGCAACGATCAGGACGTCGCCCAAGTCGTTGCCGGCCAATTGCTTCATCGGCTCCGTGTCGCCGGCTTGCGCCTGCCGGAACGCCTCCAACTGCTTCGAGAGTTCCCGCCTGTCGGTGGTCAGCGATCGCCGGATGCCCTCGATCGCCAACTCCGGGAGACCGTCGATGATGGACTTGAGCGTTTGGTCTGACGACAGGGCCTGTGAGATCTGGGTGATCTCGGCCTCAAGTTCGCGCGCTTGGCGCTCGTTGTAGACAAGTTCTTTGGTCGGCACGCGCCGATTCTACACAACAAAAACGTTGTGTGATGTGCCGGGCCTCGTCTCGGTTAGTGCGTGGGAGTTGACATAATTAACCTCGTCGCTCATTCAGATTTGCACCCAAAGTGGGGCAAATCCAGGCGATCGGATCAGGCATTCCAACCCGGACCGGCCGGGATCTAGCCTTTGGCCGCCGCCAGCGCGCCGCGCGCCTTGGAGCGCTCCAGCGGCTTGCGCTCGGGCACTCGGGTCGTCTTGCGCTCGACCGAGTAGCGCCAGCCCGGCAAGGCCTGCGCGACCTCGGGCACCTGCGCCGGCGGCATCTCCAGCAGCATCGTGCCGGCCAGCGACTTCACGACCGTCGCACCGCGCGAGCGCGCAGCCTTCCCAGCCGCCGCCAGCGCCTGGTCGTCCAGGTCGCTCGTGCAAACGAAGACATAGCGGGTCACGAAGCTGATTGTCGTGCCGCGCCGCCGCAGCAGGTTGCGCAGTCACGGCGCCGACAACAGGTACCCACGCGCCACGCCCCTTGAGCCTGGCCTGGCACTGCCTACAATCGCGACCAAGGTGCCCACCGTACTTGCACGCGAGTAGAAACAGGCCTCTCTTCATCGTCAACGTACTTCCCCACCGGGCTTCGTCGCCGGGTCCTTAAACGCGTGCGCTCGACCTGATGCGACGTTGCACACGGAAGGAAGACGCATGACCTTGAAGCAACTCGCGCACGCTGCGCATCACCAACTCCAATCCGCCTGCGGCACCCCCATGCCGCGCAGCCACGTCCATGAACTGCTCGCTGCAGCCTTCGGCTACGGCTCGTGGGCCGCGTTTCGCGTCGACTGCGTCCTGTGCGATGCGGGCATCGGCGACATCACGCCCGAGAACGGGCCCGCGCTCGCTGGCCGTGCCCTGCAACTGGGCATTTCTCAGCGCGCTTGCCCTGTGGTGGCATCGACCCTGCATGCACTGGTGCTGGAACGTCGCATCGCTGCGATGCGGTGGCACGACGTTGAGGTACTGTCGCGGCCGACGGCCTCGGCATCGCAAGGCAGCAAGATCGAGGGCTGGGCTGACGACGACGAGGACGACCTGGACCTCGACGACGAGAAAGCCCCGGCGGCATCACCATCGCCAGCGGCTCGTCTCGCCGCATCGGCGCTGCTGCTCGACGAACTGGCCTCGCGGGAGATGAGCCCGCAAATCCACCACCAGCTGGCGAGTGCGTTTCGGTGTCGCAAGCCCAACCCCTACCTCTACGAGGAGTCGCTGAAGGGACGGGTGCTGACCAAGCAGGAGCAGGCCTGGGTCGACCAGTACCTGACCGAAGCACCGCAATACCGCGCCTTTGAGCATCACCTGCGCCACGCGGCGCTCGGCGGCGTGCGCCAGGCCGCGGCCGAGTACGCCGGTGAGTTCGAGGACACGACGTACTACGATCGCGCGCAGCAAATGGAAGGCGACGTCGACGCTCGGATCATGGCCAACCTCGCACCGACTGTCGAGCAGCGCCACCAGTGGCTTCGCGCGGCAGCCGACCAAGGCTCGCACCAGGCGCTGGACGATCTCGCGCACGCAGGCGACGCCTGGGCGATGGAGCGCCTCGCACGCGAGGGAGACGTCGACGCGTTGCGCGCACTCGCCGAGCAGGCGGTCGAAGCTGGAGACGCGCTGCGCGCCTGGGCCTACCAGAACTTCGCCGCCACGCTGGGCGTGGATCTGACCGAATCCACCTATCGCGCCCTTCACTCCGAGGGCGAGAACGCCGGCGAGGTCTACGACAGTGACTTCGGCGGGCCGATGCATGTCGATGGGTCGCCCGCGGTTGAGCTGCCGAATCTGGATGACGACGGGCATGCACGGGCGAAGGACATGGCGCAGCGATTTGCCGAAGGGTCCAGCCTGGCCAGACCATTGGCAAACGCCTGACACTGCCGAGTCGATTGGCAACTGCTGGTGCCATTGCTCGGGTCACTCAATGCGTGCGGCGCCGCGACCTTCACAGTCGGCTGAAACTGCCTCGGTAGTGGCAGGCTGGCCCGGAAAGCGCGGGACCGCTTGCCCAGTTCTCCGTCGTGTGCCCCCGCGGCACTCCTTGGCATGATTTGTGCGCACTTCCTTGGTCGTGATTTGCGTGATCAAAGCCAAGGCTGGATCCAGCCGGGGCCCGCAGCTTCCTGGATCAGCGTGTCCACCCAGACTGGACCAACGGCACGACGCGTTCTCGTTGAACGATCGACCCGATCCTGCCGATCGCCCGTTCTCCCTATCGTTCCGACAGGACGAGTGCCGTCGACTCGAACAGGTCAGCGGTCCACTCCCGGTCCTCTTGGAACCGAAGGGCCCTCAGCATCGACCCGGCCTTGCCGCATTGACGAGAAGCCGGCTTCATCGACCTCATCCTGATCTCGACCCCGAGCTGGGCCCGGCCCCGCGCCGCCACGGCCGTGACACCGCCTGATCGAACAGTGCCATCTTCAATGCTCCGGGACCATCCAGGCCCATCGAACCACCCTCACGACGCGCCATCGACTCGTTCCCATCGAACGACGCCGCCCTCTTCAGCGTCATCGCTCTCTGCTCGCTTCCTTCCTGTCGTGAGCGCCGTCGAACCGATCCGGCCCGGCAGAGCTTTCACTTTCCAGCGACTTCGCCTCGCTCGGTGTGCCCGGCCCGCATCAACGTGTTCGCTTTCTGACAGGTCCCATCGCTTCGGCCGGGTCAGTGGCGTCGATGAGGATCGGGTTGAATTGGGGTTTGCGGCGAGCTGCAGCGGCTGCGCGGTGGCTCAGCTGGACGGTGGCAGCGCCGCCGCCGGGCGACACCGGCGGCATCGGCCCTTGTAGATGGCACCGCTCGACTCCGATCCTTCGTGCCCGCACTCGAACCGGACCCGACTGGTGCCGAACGCTTCGTCCGCATGACGTAGCACCTCGACGATCCTGCGAAGCGGCCCCAGGGTCGAGCTGAGCCACCGCACCGATCCAACCAGGCCGAACCGATCACCGACCTCACCCGCCAGACGCTGACCATCGAATCCGCGCGAGTCGAGCGTTCCCACGGAACGATCGATGAGTGCCGGTCACACCGGGGATGAGGCACTCCACCGGGACTGAGCCGACGGCAGCGCCAGCACCGCGCTACCCACCGGCAAGAGATTCGGGTTTCAGCGTCGGTTCGTTCCTCCCCGGGAGTTCCGCTGTAACACGGCCCGTTCCCGTGGGGCCCATCCAGGCTTCTCGAACCCAGTGCTACGGCGGAAGGTGTGAGCGCCGGTCAGGATCCGACACTATTCGCCGGTGAGGTGGCGGTTCTGATGCGTGGCAGGTTCACCCGCACAGCGGCAACGGGTGTGGCTTTGCGTTGATCGGGGGTGTGCATCTGCCTGGCCGCCCTGCAGGGCGGCCAGGCAGACGCGGGCGGCGCATTGGGCGCGGGCTGGCTGAACGCCGGTGTTTACGCCATCGGGGATGGCCGGCGTCATCGAGGGCACGCCGGGGTACAACGCCGACGATGCCGAAGTAGGTGGGCGCGGCAACGGTTTCTCTCGCCGGGAAGCTTGACGCCGGACCGCGCCCTACACCGTGCCGATGAAGGCGGTGCCACAGCAGTGTGGCCCGCTGGGACGAGTCCGTCCAGCACTTCGGTTGTTCCGGGGTGCGCATGGACCGACCCGCCCGCCTGTACTTTTGCGCGGCTTGCCGCGCTCAGGTGATCCTGTGCAGCCGCTGCGATCGCGGCAACCGCTATTGCGGCCGGCAGTGCCGACACCAAGCCCGCCAGCAGGCCCGGCGTGAGGCTGCACGGCGCTACCAGCGCTCCTGGGGCGGGCGCATCGCGCACGCGAAGCGATCACGGCGTTGGCGCCGGCGCCGTGCCGAGCGTGACGCCGCTCGTGGCGGGGGCGGCGATGAACATAACGTGACGCACCAGGGTTCCCAGCCGGAGGTGGCCCGGGCTCCACTGGTGGCATGCCCGAACGACAGCACCATCGCCGCAGCCGCCGACATGCCCACCGACATGCCCACCGACACGCCCGCCGGCACCACTGCACAGAGCACGCCACAGCAGCCGGCCATCGGTACGCTGCCCCTGGCCACGGCCTGCTGGTTCTGCCGCCGCTGCGGCCAGCGGCAGCCCGTGGCCCTGCGCCTTGGCTTCGTGCGCCATGGGCTGCCTGCGTGGCGGCGCCATGACCATAGCCCCTGACCTGGTGGCGCAGATCCTGCGCCTGCACACGGTGGAGAAGTGGCGCGTGGGCACCATCGCGCGGCAGTTGCACGTGCACCGCGATGCCGTGCGGCGCGTGCTCGCCGGCAACTGCGCGCCGGTGCACACCTCACCGCTGCGGCCCAGCCGCATCGACCCGTACCGGCCCTTCCTCCTGGCCACGCTGGCGAAGTTCCCCACGCTCAGCGCCGCGCGACTGCACGCGATGGTGGCCGAGCGCGGCTACGTGGGCGGGCCCTCGCACTTCCGCTTCCTGGTGGCGGGCATGCGCCCGCGCCCGGTGGCCGAGGCCTACCTGCGGCTGCGCACCCTGCCGGGCGAGCAGGCGCAAGTCGACTGGGGTCACTTCGGCCATCTGCAGATCGGCCGCGCGCGGCGCGCGCTGATGGCCTTCGTGATGGTGCTCAGCCACTCGCGCATGGTCTTCCTGCGCTTCTTCCTGAACGCCGGGATGCACAGCTTCCTGCGCGGGCATGCCCTGGCCTTCGCCGCCTTCGGCGGCGTGCCCCGGGTGCTGCTCTACGACAACCTCAAGAGCGCCGTGCTCGAACGCGTGGGCGACGCCATCCGCTTCAACCCGACGCTGCTGGCCCTGGCGGGCCACTACCGCTTCGAGCCGCGCCCGGTGGCCCCTGCGCGGGGGAATGAGAAGGGCCGCGTGGAGCGCGCCATCCGCTACATCCGCGAGGGCTTCTTCGCCGGGCGCACGTTCACCGACGTGGACGATCTCAACGCGCAGGCCATCCAGTGGTGCCAGGGCCAGGCCGCCGAGCGGCGCTGGGTCGAGGACAGCGCCTGGAGCGTGCGCCAGGCCTTCCAGGCCGAGCGCGGCAAGCTGCTGGCGCTGCCGCCGCACGAGTTCGAGCTGAGCGAGCACGTGGCCGTGACGGTGGACAAGACGCCGTACATCCGCTTCGACCTGAACGACTACTCGGTGCCGCACACCCATGTGCGGCGCACCCTGGCCGTGCTGGCCGACGAGCACACGGTGCGCATCCTGGACAGCACCGTCGAACTGGCCCGCCACGACCGCTGCTGGGATCGTGGCCAGCAGATCGAGATCGCGGCGCACGTGCAGCAGTTGGTCGAACACAAGCGGGCAGCCCGCGCCCACCGAGGCTGCGACCGCTTGGCGCAGGCCGCACCGGCAGCGGCCACCTTGCTCGAGCGCGCCGCAGCACGCGGCGACAACCTGGGCTCGATCACCGCGGCGCTGCTGCGGCTGCTCCAGCGCTGGGGTGCCGCAGCGCTGCAAGCGGCCATCGTCGAGGCGCTGCAGCGCGATGTGCCGCACCCCAACGCCGTGCGGCTGGCCCTGGAGCGCGCCCGCAAGGACAGCGGCCAGCCGCCGCCGGTGGCATTGGTGCTGCCCGAACACGTGGCCCGGCGCGACGCGCCGGTGCGCCCGCATGCCCTGGGCAGCTACGACCGCCCGTCTGATCGAACACCCGAGGACCTGGAGACACCGGATGAGTGATGCCGCCCCAACGCAGGCCGAGCTGCGCGACCAGGCCGCCGGCCTGCAGGGCCTGCGCGAGCAGGCCGCCGACCTGCGGCTGCACGGCCTGCAGGCCCACTGGGCCGAGGTGATGGGCGATCCTCAGCAGGCGCGTTGGGTGGCGCAGATGCTGTCGTGGGAGGCCGCCGAGCGCGGCCGGCGCAGCTTGGAGCGCAGGCTGCGCGAAGCGCACATCGGGCGCTTCAAGCCGCTGGCAGACTTCGACTGGGCCTGGCCCCGCAGCATCGACCGCGGCGCCCTCGAGGAGCTGATGACGCTGCAGTTCCTCAACGACGCCAGCAACGTCGTGCTGGTCGGCCCCAATGGCGTGGGCAAGACGATGTGCGCGTGCAACCTGGGCTACCAGGCGGTGCTTGCTGGGCACACGGCGCTGTTCATCACCGCGGGCAACCTGCTGGGCGAACTGGCTGCGCTGGACAGCGACTCGGCCTTGCGCAGGAAGCTACGCCAGTACGCCGCGCCGGACCTCTTGCTGATCGACGAGGTGGGCTACCTGTCGTACTCGAACCGGCATGCCGACTTGCTGTTCGAACTGGTCAGCCGGCGTTACCAGCACAAGAGCACGGTGGTGACCACCAACCGCGCCTTCGCCGAGTGGGGCGAGGTCTTCCCCAACGCGGCCTGCGTCGTCTCCTTGATCGACCGTCTGATGCACCGCGCCGAGGTGGTGCGCATCGACGGGGACTCCTACCGCGCCAAGGAGGCCCAGGAGCGCGATGCACAGCGCCAGGCGCAGCGGGCGTCGCAAGCACCAGCGGCGCGCTCACGCAAGGCGCCACGATGAGCGGGCGGTCCACCTCACCGCGGTCACAGACAACCACCGCGCCGGCGGCCCCAACGCTGATCCCCCGGCACTGGACGCCAGAGCAGGCACTCGCGGTCTTCGAGTGCTTGCAGGCGCTGCGACAGGCGCTGTGGTCGGTCTACGGCCAGCAGGTGCAACAGGCTTGGCGGGAGCAACTCCTGCCCGACGGCACGCCGCCGCAGTTCGACCCGAACGAGCCGTTCTGAAACCGGCGTTGGCGCCGGCGCCGATCAACACCACACGATGGCCCCGCGCGGGCCCATCGGCGCTTCAAGCTGCGGCAGCTCGGTGATCCTCACGCCTCGGCGAAAACCGTCACCTCGCCAGCGAATAGAGGCGGATTTACACCGGCGTCAACAGAAGGCCCACCGCTCCCGTCAACCGCTCATTCCCATGAGCTTGCCCCTGACCTTCACCCACCTTGCCGCCAGCGCCCGACGGTAGAAGGGGCACCGGTGCCACAGGTCGAAGTCGAGGTATTGCGGTGGCGCGACTTCGGCCCGGCCCGGCTCGATCGACACACCCCGCAGCAGCGCCATCCGCCTGTCGATCCGCGAACGGGGCGCGAACTCGACTCGTTCCAGCCGAACGCCGCATCCAGGCGAAGCGCCCGTCGGCCTCCGCTCATCCCGTTCGAGGAGCGCTGGATCATCTGGGCCCTGCCAACACGTCGGATAGGAAGGCCCGGCCCCAACCTGTAAGGCCCGCTGACAGGTTCGATGCGCGGCCCCCAAACCCAATCCAGCCAGACCGCATCGAGCCAACCCCAGACCAAGCCAACCCGGCAGGAGCGTTCCATGGGAACGCACCGAGCCAGGAAGGCAGGACCGGGTGTTCGGTCAACACGCCACAACTGCAGGACGGCCGCACCGACCTCCGACCGAACATCGAACCGTTCCAGCCGAACGAACCGAGGGGCCGCCGGACCTGTCGTCAGGCTGGATCGAATGATCGACCCAACCAGGCCGGACCGTACCAGCGAACCCCACCACCAGCAAAAGCGTCGTCCCGTGCCTCTTTCACTTCTCCTGCCGGCCCACGGAGCTTTGCCGCCCCAGCCTGGACACGGGAAGACCGCAAGACTGCAGAACGACATCGATGGGCACCAGCGGTGCGGACGATCGACTCATCATCGGTCGCCGCAACGCGCTCTTGGCCAACCAACCCACCGGCCTCAAGTCGAACCGCACCGTTCCATCGAAACGATCAACAGTCCGTTCCGGCAGAACGCCATCCTGTCGAATCGCTCGTTCAAGTACGACGAGTCGGGGCGGTATTCGCTTCGCCTCCCCCTGTCTTATCCACACTTTACGACCGGGCCAACGAACCGAACCCGCAACCTCCGCACGCCACCAACGCCGGATCAAGCCGTGCCCGTGAAACGCGCTCCACGGTTCGTGTCACCGTGACGCTGACAAGAGACGCTTCGGCCATCGCATGCAGATCACCTCATGCCGCCTGGAACGCAACCCACGAAGGCGCCGCGAACCAATCCTCCTTCATCGCCCAGGCTGGCCAGCCTGAGTCGGGCCGGCCACTCCTGTTCGAAAAACCAGCGAAGGCGCACCGTCGAACCGTTCATCCCATCATCGTCTTGTGCCGGGAAGCCGGAGTTCAGTCCAGCCGTCTTGGCTCGATGAGTGTTTGCGGCGCATTCTCGATCCGGCCATCCTGCATTCGACCTCGGCGGGGAAGCCGCTGGGGTTCGGTCGGGTTGAATTGGGTTTGATTGCTGGCGATGCGCCACAACCTCGCCACGCGCCTTCGGCTTAACGCGCAAACCGTCGAACTCCCGAACACGGATCAACAGAAACCGGAAGACAACGAACGGCGACCTTGCGCGAGCCACGCGAGCGCAACACGCCACCACCTACCGCTAAGAATCATTGAGGCCCGCGTCCCACCGGAGCGCGGTGCATCGCGCAGCCGGCGGCATCGGCAAGACCTCCATCGAACCGGGACACCGATTCGGGTTCACGTCGATCCTGCCATCTCGCGTCAGCCCACTGGCTTCGTTCAACCGGGACGCATTCGAACCATTGGCCGAAACCATCATCGAACCGGCCGGCCCTTGTCGCTTCCCTCAAACCCATCTCCACCACGCGACGGATAGCGCCAAACCAACCACACGCAGCAAGCGTGAGCGGAGCGTTCCACTGGAACTCGATGCCAACCGGTCAGGCAAACGCAGACTTCGCAGGACTCGTGCCCGCCAGCGGGACCAGCGTCTGCCCGCTGCTCCCGCCTCGCCCCCCATCACTGTGCGACCCAACTTCTTTGAGTCGAATATGCGGATCAGTGGAAATTATGGATAGCGGCAACGCAGAATTCGATAGCTGCAAGCTGAGCCATTGCCTGCTAGGCCTGGTCTTGACGAGCGCCAGTGAATCGTGTCGCTTGTTCTGAAATGGCTCTATGCGGGACTCCAGCGCGGGGTTGCACTCAAGCGCCACCGCGAACTACCTCACCGTACCACTGGATACCCACCTGACCACGCACCATGGCAACCCTTGGTACCCGCCACAGTCAACACCGGGCGCCCTCCCGAAACCGCTCCGGCGTATCGCTGGCACGCCGCTCGGGCCGCAGGCCAACATACCTTGCATCGGTGAACCGACAGGACGGGTCTTGCGAACACACCCGGACCCCCATAGCAAGGTCGCATTCTGCGGGCGACTCGTTCCCCCTCTCTCCTCGATAGAAGGCCTCCTGAAGCCGGTGACACAAGACACCGCCATTGTCACCGGGGTCGTCACCTCCTGAAATATCGGCAGAGTCATTAACTTGCAGTAGCCTTTGAATACCGCCTTGATACCCAACGACACTTACGCCGTCCCCGCCGCCGAGCTTCAGCTGCTAACGGCGCTTCACTGGATTTCCCGGTTTGGCTGGCTGCGCGCACGGGAATTGGGCGCGCTGATGTTCCCGGAACCCGGGAAACACCCTGGGGCCATGGTTGCCGACGAAAAGCGCCTGAACACACAGCGCAAGATGGTCAACAACAAGATCATCGCCAAGCTGAAGCAGGCCAGGTATGTTCTGTCACGCCCCCTGCCGAATCGTGCTGGGGACGCCTTGGTACTCTCGGCCGCAGGCGCGCGTTACCTCCAGCGGCGCCTCGTATCTACCGCACGCCCCGGCGATAAGTGGGGACGCTCCATCGATGGCCGCTGGACTCCACCAGCCAGTTGGGAACACGAGATGCTCGTCACACTGACGATGCTCCACTTCCTTTCACAAGGCGCTCAAATCAAGACCGAACTTGAGCTTCGTGCCGAGAACCCGGGCCAGCGAAAGGTCCCAGACGGTATCGTCGTCTCTCGCAACAAGACGAAGGACGGATTGATCGTCGAGATGGTTCAGTGGATCGAAGTGGAGTCCGCCGACAAATCCGGTCTGAAGATGCTCTCGCTCGCTCGCTCGCTGACCAAGGTCTATCGTCGCCAAGCGCCAGTGCTCAGCGGACTGGACGCTTACATCCCGACTGTCGTCTACCGCTCAGACCTCGTGAACCTGTCTGGCCGCAAGGTCGATCACAGGAACCGCATCAAGAACGCCGTCCAGCGGCACATCGGCGCAGACTTCCAACTTTACTTCCTGCAAATCACGTTCAAGCCGAAGGGCGCCTACCACGTAGAGAAGATTTCGCATCAGCCGACTCGCATCTACCCGTTTGACCCAGATGACCCGAAGACCGAAATCCGAGCAGCCTTCACGCCGGACCGCAACGGCGACTTTGTCAATACCTCGATCGATTCCAAGGACCGGTACTGGCTTCTCAAGGTTTTCAGGTACCACGATCGCTATCGCTACGAAGTCTGGACAGCGCCGGAACCTGATGACGGCGAACCAATCCTGAAGGCAGGCTACCAAGTCGAAGAACTCGAAGCTGGCTTTCGTGCCGCCATGCGTGCCTTCCAGCGCAAGTTCTACGCCGAGTCGTACTAGCCAGCGTCGAAACAGAGTAGGTCGGACGCTTTCGTACTCAGCGTCACGTGTTAGTTCCGGATGATGCATGGTGCATGCACCATGCATCACCAGCACTCAGGAAGGGCATGCACTTCCCTATCGCGCTTGGTTCAAGCTTCGTGGCACGTGGGGTATGCTTTTGAGCGTAACGGCAAATTGAGCGGATCCCTGAAGGCCGCAGTCGCTCATTGGCAGAGCAACCTTTCGCCTTCAAGCAGCGATGAGCATCATGAAAGTTGTTCGGTTCCGAGAAAAGGAAGCGGTGAAGTTCGTGACGCAGTCTGGCGTGACTGCATTCGTCGCGACATCGCTACCCCCGAGTCTGATCAAGGCGCTGAAGAAGAAGTTGCAGCGCAAGCTGAAGCGCCGAGGACTTCAGCCAGTTGTTGCAGATCGCTGAACTAGGCAGGAGCCCAAGCGTTCAATCGCGCTCGCACCTCGCCGAGCGGCAGCCTGCAGCGCGGATGCGCTGAAATGCGAGCGAGCCCTTCGTATAGCAGTGTCTTGGCCACATGGCCGGAAGCTTCCATTTGATCCAACATCCAAAGGAGCCCGTAGACGTTGCCTAGTCGGGCAGTGGCTTCATTCCGCAGGATCTTGTCGCCGGTCACCAGCGCATGGTCGGCGCGTGTCGCAAGGCTGAGCGCAAAGCAATCAGGCAACGACAGCGCTTTCCGTTCATTCCGCAGTTGCTGAGCGACCGCGACCTCTTCGGGCGTCAAGGACACAACACCCAGACCGAGCTTCCGTAGCAAGGCCCCGTTTTCTGGTTCTAGCTCTCGCTCGTAGAGCAAGTCCGGCACCACCATCGTCAAGCCGCAGGCGAATGCGGCCTCCAGAAGCCCGCCCCGCTCCAAGTCGATCAGGATGGACGTGTCGGAAACCAGAATGATCATGGTCGGTCAAGCCACTTGTCCCATCAGCCGCCGGTCGAGTTCGCGCACACTGATGTTCAGAAGTTCGGCAGCCTTCGCCTCCGATATCGCGCCTTCGGCCACGGCTCGCATACACATGCGCTCCATCCTGAGTGGTACCTCGGGCGGGAGCGCGTTGGGCTCCGAAGAGGCCGGTCCGTTCCAGCCCAGGCCTCGGATCTGCGACCACAGACGACCATAGACCGCCTTCGACAAGACGCCTAGTTGAGAGCAGCGGACCACCAGCGATGCAATGCTGACCTTGAACAGCTTCTTGAGCTCCGCCAGCTCGCCCAGCGAGATGGACGTCCGATGGCTTCCCAGAAGCCGGAGCATCATGTCCTTCGCCATTAGGAATGCTCCGGCGAAGCGGTCTGCAGCCTTCTCCTGCTCGGCGTCGCTCAGATCACTGAAGCGAAGGACCAAGTGTGCAAGCTCATGCGCCAGCGTGAACCGCTGACGCTCGCCGTTGTGGTGCTGGTTCACCACGATGACCGGCACATCGTTCTGCTCGCGACGCTGAACAAATGCCTTCGAGCCGGACACGCTCTCAGGAAGATCCAGGGCGATGACCTTGACCCCCTTGTCCTCGAGAAGCTCGGCCATGATTGGAATCGGGTCGATTCCGAGTGACCACAGCTTGCGCAGTGAGTCAGCCGCCTGTTCGGCGTCCTCGACGCGGCGGATCTCGAACTCAGGGCCGTCTGGCGCAGCCCAAGCGTCGTCCATACCTGGCAACAGTTCCTCAAGCTCAAGATAGCGCTCAACCTGATCGAGAACGGACGCCTCGACCGCACGCTCTTCCTTCGCACCGGCCTGAGGCGCTTTGCGAAAGTCGACGCCCGTCAGCTCGACCTCCCGCTCACTGAGCAGGAACTCGGGCGTGATGTGAAGCGCTTTGGACAGTGCGAGCAGCACCGTCGACCCCGGCATCATCTCGCCTCGCTCGTACTTGCCGATGGCCTGAGCCGACACCTGACCGTGGATGGCGCCCTCAAGGTCGCGAAGCGAGAGGCCAAGGGCCTCTCGGGCGCGCTTCAGTCGGTTTCCGATCATCGCTTGCTCCGACTTGTTGGTTTACAGATTGACTTTGCAAAGTGTCGTTTGTAAACTCGCTCATGTCAACCTGTTTGGAGTCCTGACATGGCCAACCGTAAGAATGTTCACGTGGTTCAGCGCGGCGATCAGTGGGGCACCCTGCGCGAGGGCGGGCAGCGCGCCAGCCAGGTCTTCGACACCCAGTCGCAGGCGATCCAGTCCGGCCGGCAAATGGCACGCCAGGGACAAGGTGAGTTGCTGATTCATGGCCAGGACGGCCGTATCCGTGCTCGCGACTCGTACGGCAACGACCCGTGCCCGCCGAAGGACTCCAAATGATCAAGATCTCCTTCAAGGGCCCTAAACCCGGCGATCTGCTTCGGGCGGCAACTGCCGCGATCGAGAAGGACCTCGAGTCGAAGGCGAAAGCTGCGGCCATGCGCCACGGAGGAGTCACTGTTCGATTCAAGCGCACGGCCAGCGGCGGGCCTGCTTCCATCGAGTTGCAGGGCTCCGATGCGGCCATCGCTGCCGCACGCGCTGCGCTGGAACGCTGAGCCGCGAGATCTGGAGGCCAAGATGAAAGACTGGCTGGTCGAGATCCTGGTGGTGCTTGCCCACTCGTCGCGAACCCAGTTCGCGATTGTCTTGGGCATGGTGTCGTTTGTCGGGCTGATGGTGGCTGGCGACTACTTCGTCGGCAAGATCCAGCTTCATGGCGCTCTCGCGCCGCTGACTGACGTTGTCCGCGAGAAGCTGTTTCACAGGTACGACAAGGCCGCGTGGGCGTCACTGGCAGCTTGCCTCTTGTTGGCGGTAGAGCTGTTCCGGAAGGACAGAAAGCGGCTGCTGGGACTTTGACCAGACCAGCTCAGCCCCCCAACCTGCAACCCCTGTCGGAGTCAACTGATGGCCAGTGCTATCGAACACGCTCAATTCAACTTCATTGCCGTCGCTGGCGCCTGCGCAATCGTGCGCGATCGCGAGGGTCAGCCCGCCGATGCCACCCCCATTGCGGTCGGTGCGGCAGCGGCTTGCTTGCCGTCGCTTCCGGATGTTCTGGAGCCGGCATTGCATCCGAACCATCGCAAGTTCTTTCACAGCGTCGCGCTGTTTGCTGGCATGGGCTATGGCCTGCACCGCCTGTACAAATGGGAAACCGCGGACGACTGGCAGCGGCTCCTGCGACTGGTGGGGCTCGTCGCGGGGGCGGCGTACCTCGCACACCTGACCCGAGATGCCTTTACTGCAAAGTCGCTGCCTTTGATCTAGCGGCGGCTAGCTTCCCCTGCCCTCAACGACCGTGCCTGCGAAACTTCTTGCCGGAGTGGATTGATGTCGATGACGCCAAGCACCCCGAAGGTGTTCCTAAGCTTCGCCTTTGAAGACAAAGCTCTCGCTGGTCAAATCGCCAGGCTGCTGCAGGACAACGGCATCGACACCTGGTGGGCGGAGTGGTGCATCGCCGCAGGGGACAGCATTCGCCAGAAGATTGACGATGGACTTGGGAACTGCACCCACTTCATCGTCCTACTGACGCCGGCATCAGTCACCAAACCCTGGGTCGCGGCCGAGATGGATGCCGGCCTGGTAAGGAAGCTCAGCCGCGGAACCAAGTTCATTGCCTTGCGGTGCGGCCTGTCGCCGAGCGCGCTGCCGCCACTGCTGCAGGGTCTGCTTTCACCTCAGGTTGATTCAGCGTCCTTGGACTTGGAGCAGCTGATTCACGACATCCACGGCATCACCCGAAAGCCACCACTCGGAGAGGTCCCACGGGCGGCTCGCATTGGTGTGAAAACCGCTGCGTCCTACTCGACGGCAGCCAATGCCATGGCCCGACTTTTCGTCGAGCGTTCAAAGAACGCGACCAGACTGGACCCAAACTTCTCTATTGCTGAACTGTCAGAAGAGCTTGGGTTGTCTCACGACGACGTTCGCGATGCCGTCCATGAGCTCAAGGGTTTCCTGGAGAACCATCGGGACAGTGTCATCTACGCCAAGGATGGGCTGTTCGCTCACTTTGACCGGTATTGGATGCCGTGGGATACGGACGATGACGCACTTCGGGTGGCCACCGGGCTCGTCAATGAGCCCGATTTTCCCAAGCAGCCCGAAGATCAAGCGAGGGTCCTTGGCTGGCCGGCACGCCGTTTGAACCCCGCGATCGCCCTTCTTGCCGATCGAGGCCTGATCAAGGAACTTCGGTCTCACACCGGGGGACCGTGGCAGTTCGCCACGATGATCAAGACCGACGCCACCCGACGCTTCGTGAAGTCGAGGAACTGATGTCGGAGTACCAGGGAGGAGAGGCATGATCAAGATCACCCTGAACGGAAAGCCGTTTGACCCAGATTCCATTGAAGGCGCGGTCGTCGAGATGTTGGTCGATCATCTTCGCGAGCATCTAGGTTCAATCCGTCACCCAGAGACCGGCGAGTTCCCGACCATCGCCGTCACAGGTTCGGTTCTATCTAGCCTTGTTTGCCAAGTTGAAGGGTCGCCGGAGCTGTTGGCGTTGGTCAAGGAACGATTGGGCCAAGATGAGGGCGACGAAGATGGGCCTGAGCCGAATGACGCTGCGCCTTTGCCGCTTGGTTCTGGTAGAGCACCGACCGTTTTTTTGAGCTACGCGAGCGAGGACTCAGACCTTGCGCGCGACCTTGCCGATGCGTTGATGGCTCAGGGCGTCGACACCTGGTGGGCTGAGTGGTGCATTGGCGCGGGGGACAGCATTCGTCAGAAGATCGACGAAGGCCTAGGCGATTGCTCGCATTTCCTTGTTCTTTTGACGCCTCGTTCGATTTCAAAGCCATGGGTCAACCTGGAGATCGATGCGGGGTTGCTCGCGAGGCTGGGCCGGGGCACACGATTCATTCCACTGAGGTGTGGTGTGTCTGTCGGGCAGCTTTCACCACTGCTTCAAACGTTCTACTCGCCGGAGATCGACGCGCTGAGGCGGGACGTGTCTCAGCTGATCAACGACATTCACGGCCTAACGCGGAAACCGAGTCTCGGTGCGCCGCCGTCTACCGTAGCGGCTAGCGCGTCAACGACCTCTGGCTACTCCCCTGCCGCAACGGCCCTCGCAAAGTTCTTCGTTGAGGCATCTGCAAGCGGGCAAAAGTTCGACCCGCAGGTTGAGCCTGAAGAAGTAGCTACCAAGCTCGGCCTAACTGTTGATGATCTGAGTGACGCAGTTTTTGAGCTCAAGGGAATGGTGACCAACCACCTGGGGTACACGCTCTTTCCTGAGGACTCGCTGTTTGCGAACTTTGACAAGCACTGGATGCCTTGGGATCCCTCGCAGGATGCGTTGCGGGTCGCCACCGTGCTGGTGAACGATGAGAGCTTCCCAGACAAACCTGTGGAGATGGCAAAGGTACTGAGCTGGAATTCCCGCCGACTGAATCCGGCCCTCGCGTACCTGTGTGCGCGCGGCTTGGTAAGCGATGTTCGTGCGATGGACGGGACAGACTTCCTGGCCTACCGAATCGACAAGACGGATGCCACTCGTCGCTTCGTTAAGAGCCGCAGCCTCTAGTACCCACCGGGATCAGACGGTCCTGAGGACGGGCGAGACCAGCTTGCGACCTGCCGTCTGCAGGCTAGCGTTTCCAGAAGGCCTCGATGGCCTTCATCCGCCGGCGTTTCTCGGTTGTGACGTAGGCCGTCGTCGTCGCCAGCGATGCATGCCCAAGGTTCTGCTGCGCGACTTCGATCGGCATCCCACCGGCGATCGCATGGCTCGCGTGTGAGTGACGCATCCAGTGCGTGCTCGCCTTCCTGAAACGCTCAGCGCCCTTCGCGTCGCCCTGCCCTCGCAGCACGCCAGCGCAGTCTTCAAAGAAGCGTTTGATCTGGTCATAGAACGTGGTCGCTGCGATCCCCCGCCGAGGGTCGATCGCCTGTCCGGTGTTCAGCCCCGGCGCGCGCTCCGCTGCGTCGCTGGCTTTGCCCAACAGGAACGCCCCCTGGTTTCCGATGTCCTCCGGGTCCGCATCGAGGCCTCGCGAAACCAGGTACCTGGCCAGCTCACCCACGACATCAGCCGGCAACGGCACCTCGCGTTCTTTCTGCCCCTTGCCGATCACCCGCAGCAACCAGCCTTCCATCGCCTGATCGTCTGACGCGTCCGCCGGGTACTCGACCCACTGCAGGTCATCGACCCTGGCCGCCACCACTTCCGACAGCCGCAGGCCGGTGGCGTAGAGCAGATGTAGCCCGAACGTCAGACGCTGATTCGCCGAGGTCGCCGGCAGCATCTTCAGCTGCCCTTCGATGAACTGCCACTGAGCCAGGCTGAAACTCCGCCCGGCGTTCACCTTCGGCCCCGCGGTCCGCGGTACGCCGACCGCTGACCACGGGTTCCCCATCAGGTAGTTCTGGTCGACGAGGAAACCATAGAGGTTCTTCAGGATCGTCACCGCGTGCCGCTGCGCCGATGTCGACAGCGGCCCCTCGAACGGCCGCCACAGCGGTGACCAACGCTCGCGCCCGCGTTCCCCGCACCAGCGACTGCGCGGCTGCGGGTCGGCCAGGAAATCCCGGTACTCGATGCAGTCCTCGTTGGTCATCGAGGACAAGGCCTTGCCCTTGTGCGTGATGGCCCAGAGCAGGAAACGCTCGGCTTCCTTGCGGTAGGCGCGCTGGGTGTGCGAGAGCGCCTGCAGCCAGTCCGTGCCCTGCTCGACGCCGGTGTCCCGTTGGCGCCGGCGCGCCTTGAGATTCGCCTTCTGTTCCGGCGTGAGGCCATGCTTGGACCGCAGCCAGGCGAGGATGGCCTGGTAGTCGTTGGTGGCCTTCAACAAGCATTGCGCCTGCGGGCGGCGGTACAGCCCCCTTGTGCCGTCCAGTTCGGCCGGCACGATGAACTTCTCCAACGGTCGGATGTCGGTGGCCGGCAGGACCACGGCGTTTAGCTCGTGCGCGTAGAGCTTGCTGCGCGGTATCGCCACATGGCGACCGAGCTGCAACTCGATGCTGTCCTGGTGCTCGCGGAGCCACTCGACGATGCGCAGGGCCTTGCCCTCCCCCATCGCCTTGATTCCGGCGTGCCAGCGCCGGCCGACACCGTTGATGCGCTCGACCAGCTGCGCGAGGGTGAAGATGTCGGCCGCCTCGAGGTGGCTGGCCAGCGTCGGGTTCAGCCAGGCGGCGACCGAATCGCCGGCCTTCGGCGACTGAGCCACCAGGCTTTCTAACCATCGCAACGCTTCGAGCTGGCGCGCCATCAGTCGGGCGCGCCGGCGTAGGCGCTGCGTCGCGCGGCCGTACTCGGCTTCGTAGGCGGCGATCTGGTCGGCCTGGCGCTCGTCCTCCAAGCCTTGCGCTTCGGCGAAGGCTTCGAGGCTGGGCAATTCGAGCGACGGGTCGGCGATGCGGGTCGCGTCGATGCGCACCAGGCGCGCGGTGCCGAACCGGTCCTCGCGCTTCGCAGCGGCGGCGAACTCGTCGCGGATCCAGGCGATGGTGGCGCGTACCGTGCGCTGGTCGGTGGCCTCGCCTTCAACGCGGAAGTAGCGCTCCCAGCTGTCGCGGGGATCGAGACCCTGGACCACAGAGCGCATGAAGGCGAAGTGGCCGACGTGCAGCTTACGCTGCCGTGCGGCGCTGACCGGTGCGAGGCTGCGCGGCGGCGTACTTGTGGAGGTCCCGAACAGTGGTGCCGGGGTACGAGCGCTCTGCCCTGCGCGCGCAGCCTTCGGCCGCTTCGGGCTCGGACTGACCAGCGACTTGTCGTCGCGCGCGTTCACTGTGCGAGCCGCGACAGCGCGGCGGCCAGGTTGATGCGGGCCTGCGCTTCGAGCAGCGCGACCGCGTGCTCGCCTTGGTACAGCCGCGGTCGATCGAGGAAGCTCTGCAGGACCTGCGCCCTCGCCTCCTGATACCGGAAGCCGGGCACCCACGCGTACTCCTTGCGAACGTCCTGGTCGTAGCGCTCGAAGCGTTCGGCTGGACTGCCGAGGATGGACAGGTCGATGTCGACGAGCAACTGGGCGTCGGGGTCCGACCTCAGCGTGGCGGGCAAGTCGTGCTGCGTGGCCATCACCAGATCATGGACGCGCTGCGCGGTGTCGCTGTCGGCGCCGGCACGCACGAGCGACCGGGCCGCCCAGGCGGCGCTGTTCAGTTCGTTGCTTCCCACCACTGGCGTTTGTGGGTCGTAGATGGCGTCGTGGAACCAGAGCGCGATCGCGACCTCTCCGGCGCGCGGGCTGTGCTCGCGCCACCGCGCCCACAGCGCCAGGCACTCGCGCAGGTGACGTTGGTCGTGATAGTGCCGGTGCGACTCGGACCAGGCCATCATCAGTTCGGCCTGCAGGCCGGCGGGTGCTGGCCGGCCAAGCGCCGACCAGGCCGCGGCCCACGTCGCGCCGAGCGCGGCGTCGTCAAGCGGATCTGGGTAGGTGTCAGTCACAGAGGTGGCCGGCGGTCACTGCGCCTCGGGCCACTTCAGGCCCCACTGGTCGATGACCGCCCTCACGCGGCGGTCGCCGTCAGGCACCAGGCTATGCAGGTCCGACCGGCCCCAGTGCAGCGCATCGATGCACAGCAGCATGTCGTCGGCGATCGTTTCGTCGACGGCGCGCAGCTCGAACAGGTCGAAGGGAAAGGCCTCGCCGTTGTAGGTCGCCGCAATGTACAGCGCGACACGCCGGACCTGGCCGGAGTCACGCGTCTCGGCGAGCTGCAGCAGCCGCTGGAAGGCGTGACCACCCTTCGCGGTGGCCTCGCTCTTGCGCAGCGCGATCCGCTGCATGTCGTCGTCGATGTCGAGCGGGCCGACCAACGCGGTTCTCCTTACGGATCAAGCACTTGGCCGATTGTCTCCTGGTAGATGGCGATTTGTCACCCGTTTTTCAGCACCCTGATAAGGATAATTATCATGTATATAAGGCAGTCGCAAGGATGGACGGCGCAGCCGGCTCTTCCCGGCTGCCGGCACCGCGCAAGCCGTGCGCGGCGCCGGCAACTAGGCCCAGTGGCGGTGGATCAACGCAACCCCAGAGCTTTCAGGATGGCCCGGCCAAGACTTCATTTGACTCGTCGACGACAACGCCGGCGTCCATCAGGGCGCTCAGCCGCCCTCCCCGTCGAGCGACCAGCGGCCTGCCCGCCAGCCGTCGACTTCTCACGCCTGGGAGTCCGGCATTGCCGCTTCGGCGGGGTTGGCCAGCAAGGCGACCACCACGTAAGCCGCGGGCTGCTTGCTGCCCACGGCACTCAGCTTCTCAGCTTGCGCAGCACGGTCTAGCAATCCCGCTCAGAGGTGGCGGCCGGCAAGCGGGCGAGTGAACATTGATCGGCAGTTGGCTGCGGAGGCACGCAGCCAACTGCTCTTTAGCCGTAGCAGAGCGACTCCGTACGCCCGCGAGTGCGTAGGCCAGCTCCGCCCTGCTCCTCGTACTCCAGTCTGCTGCCGGGGGTCCGCGACCTGGCGTTCCACGTCACCCATGCGAACCGGATGCGCCCTGCCCTCCCGACCATGCGGCCGGACCGGCGGCTACCGGGCAATCTGCAACGAATGAATGGCTGTGGCGTTCGGCAACGCGCCGGCGAAATCAGGCAGCGTCGCTGCTCAGGAAGGCCTTGATCGCCTTCGCCAGTTCGTGGCTCCGGCTTGGGGGTACCGCTCCCGCCTCAAACTCAATGATGAGTCGACCGGATGGCTCCGTCCGTAGTACGGCAACCTTTCGCTTGCCGATCAGGACTGGAGTTTCCGTCGCCTTTTGAGCAGCCTGCTGCCCCAGCAGTTCAGCCAGCACACCGCTTGCGTTGCGCTTTGTGGGCGCCGCGACCAGAGCGCGAGCACGCTGCAGAAGTCCGTCGGGATCACGCTGCATAGCGTCCGCGAGCGGCTTTGCCCACCGTACCTGCAGTTCCAAGGGACTAGCGAAGGCGGCGACGACCTCCGACGGAAGTTTCGCCAACTGAACCGCTCGCGAAGCATCTGACAGGTTGACGCCCAGGCTGTCTGACAGGCGCCTCAGGCTCGGATAGAGGCCTTGCCGGATTGCGTCGTCGTACATGCGACCCTGCTCCCAGGCGCTTAGGTTCTTGCGCCCCCGGTTCTCCCGGTCCATCGCCTCAAAGAGTGCCTTGTCGTCCATGTGGCTGACCACGATGGCGTTGACCGTGAGGCCTAGCTCCAGGCATGCCTGATGGCGTCGATGGCCAAAGACGATCTCGAAGATCGGTGTTTGACCGTCAAACACCGATCCCGCCCCTTCAATGCGACGGACCTTGATGGGCTGAACGTTGCCGTTGGCACCAGCAATCTCAGCCTTCAACTGGGCAAACTCAGGGGTCTCGAACTCGGCTTCAATCCGGTTGGCCCAGCGACTGCGGCGAATCGACCGCGGGTCGAGCACTTGGACCAGCTCCGCTCCGCGCAGCTGCTGGAGCTCAGCCTTGGCGTCGCTGAGCGCAGCCTGGGCCCCTACCAGTTCCTGCGAAAGGTCGGCTTCGCGGGTAATCGCGGCCATGACGCTGCCGACGCCTGTGAAGGGCTTCCCCACCTGCCGTGCCGGGTTGCCAGGAGTGGCTGACTCTTCACCAGCCGCAGGTGTTTGACCGTCAAACACATGCTGCCGCGGCTGGAAGCCGGCCATGGTGATACCAGCGGTCTTCAATGCTGCCTTCTTGACCATCATCGACTCCTCAGGTGGCCTGGTGGCGACGCCACGTTGCACGAATGATCTCCTCGAGCAGCTCGGTCACCTTGTCGAATGCATCCAGCGCCCGCTTATAGGTTCGCTGGCTTCCTTCGTACCGAGCAATGTCGTACACCGTGCCGAACTCCGCGGCGCTCGATGACGCCGCCACGGTCTTCGGGATCTCGGCCGGCAAGACCTTGCCTTCGTATGTCTTGCCAATCCACTCCTTCACCACCGCCCCTGTCGCATCTTGGCTGTCGACTCGCGTCAACAGAATCCGCACGAAGTCGAACTCCTTCGTGACCCCACGATGCATGACAAGATCCCCCGCCAAGTCGGAGAAGAGTCGCCAAAACTGTGCAGCTGAAGCCGCGTCCAGCGCATTGGGCGGCAGCGGCATCAAGATGCCATCACTTGCCATCAGCGCGTTGATGGTGACGTACGAAAGGGCAGGGGGCGTGTCGAGGATGATCACGTCGTAGCGCTCTCGCACTCCGTCCAGCGCGACGTTTAGCGTGTTCCAGAACTCGAAGCCTTGTTCACGCATCTGGCGAGCCGGCAACCCGAATTCAGCCGCGAACAGCAGCGGGGCCGCGCACACCAAGTCCAAGTTGTGCCAGTACGTGCTTTGGATGGCCGGCTCAATGCTGTCCTGCTGACCCAGGCACACCGGCAGGATCGTCTGAGACTCGTCCACTTCCGTGTCCGGCATGATCCCAAAGAGGGTCGTCAACGACCCCTGCGGATCGCAGTCGATTACCAACACCCTGTGTCCTTTGAGCGTCAGACCCTGCGCCAGGCTCATCGCTGTTGTGGTCTTGCCCACTCCGCCCTTGAAGTTGGCCACGGAAATGCACACTGCCTCGGCCCCTGCCGGCCGCAACCGCTTCACGCGGTACTCCCGAATCCACGCGTGCGCCTCTTCCAAGCTGAACTCTCGGCGGTTGCCACTTTCGTTGATGGCCCCAGCGGGCAAGTCGCCCTTGCTGAGGCGGTACACGACCTGGCTGCGATCAACCTCGCAGAGAGCAGCCAGCTGGGTTGCGTTGAAGGAGGGCGCCTGCTTGCGCGCCTCAGGTGCCAAGATCGCGCCACGCACCTCAGACATCAGGTAACCTGCCCGATCAGCTTGCTCCATGATTGCGGACAGGGACTGTGGTTCGAGCATCAGTTCTTGAGCCATTGGCCGGTTCTTCCTGCAGGTCGACGAAGAGATGCCGCAGATTCTATTGCTCTGCCGTTCTTCAGCAAAACCGCCGAACCGCCGTTTTTCTGAAGGCTGAGTCTGCGGCTGGCAGGTTCGAAGTGCTCTGACTCTGTGTTTGGTCCCCGTTTTCGTGTTTCCTCAAGACCGCCTAGGTCTTCTAAGTCCTTCAAGTCCATCTAAGTCCTTTAAGAGCTTTACGGACGGCTTTCCTATTTCCTAACAAGGACTTAGGCGCTTCTACGTGATGTCGCACAGGGGTCAACGTGAGCACCTACAGGGTGGATCGTGAGTGCCCGCAGGGGTCCACGTGAGATGCAGCAGGGGTCAACGTGAGTGGAGCTAGGGCGGCTCACGGGTCCGGCAATCAACCCTGTGTCCACTCACGTACGGGCGAAATCTCCACCGGGGTGGCGTAATCGGGGGCGCCTTCCACCGGTTGACTTACGGTGGAGCTCGTTCAAGACCTTCTTCCACCGTTTCCTGTGCCGGGGTGCATCCCAGGTACCCGTCTTCCACCGCTCGCACATCGGCGAACAGCGTCCCAACGTGAGAACCAACGGGGTTCGGGAACCGGAAGTCGCCGAGCTCCGGGTGCGCGTCAGCGACACGTGAGAAAACGTCGATCGGCTTCCTCACGTGCCTTGCTATGATGGAGCATGCTTCAGCAACAAACTCTTTGGTCCGTCGACTCCGACGACGAGTACCTGCTGAAGCACGTCAACGCGGTGGCCTTGATGCCGGTGGTCGGTGGACGGCGCATCTCGCTGTTGGGTCGTCGTCTGTTCAACGTGCTGCTGCACCGGGCGCAGGAAGTTGGCGAGCAAGAGGAGTACGAGGCGCGCCTCTACGAGATCGTCAATGACGCGGCCTACAACAGCAAGGACACCGCGCCGATCCGAAAGATCCTCCGTGAGTTGATGTCGACGACTGTTGAGTGGCAGAGCCCCACCAACGGCGAGATCGAGACCTGGGACGCGTGCAATCTGCTGAGCGGGGCAGGTACCACCAAGGACAAGCGCACGGGCGCCGTCACGGTGCGGTGGCGGTACGACAGCAAGGTGCGTGCACAGCTGCTCAGCCCTGATCGGTACGCCCGGCTTTCGCTGGAAGCCATCACCCAGCTGTCCTCCCATGCTGCGATGGCGCTCTACGAAATTTGCGCACGCTACGTCGATAACCCGCGTCACCTCACGGCGAGACAGCACTGGCGCTGGTGGCGTCCGGTCTTGATAGGCCAGGCGGGCGACGACAGCAAGGCCGAGTACCGATTCTTCAAGCGCGACGTTCTGCACAAGGCGATTGCTGAGATCAACGCCTGCACGAATATCGAAGTCAGGGGGCCGATCGAACACAAGGAGAAGGACAACCGCACCATCGCGGAAATCCAGTTCGAGGTTCACCACAAGCCCACGAGCGCCGGACCCTCGCGTATTGGGCGCATGGATGGCATCGTTGTTGACGACTTGCCGGCGATCGGCCGGGCGATCAATCTTGGGGTTGGCCAAGCCGAGGCAGAAGACCTGATCAAGCGCTACGGTGTTCAGCGCTTCGAGACGGCACTGGACGAACTGGACCGACGCCAGCGCATGCCGAGCGAAAAGGTTGGTGCTGTTCTCAAGCCCGGGAGTTGGCTGCGGGCACACATGTCCCGGCAAGTCTCGGAACCAGAGCCCCCAGCGCCCGGCACCGAAATCGGCGCGGCAGAACTGCAGAAGCGCCGCGCTGCCTGGACGGACGAGTGGTTGCGGCGGCGCAAGGAAAGGTTGCGCAGCGGATTCTTGGAGCTGGGCGCCCAAGAGCAGGCAGCGCACCTCGAGGCGTTCCGTTCGGCGCTCAAGGCCGGCTCACATCAGCAAGTGCTGAAGCGCTTCGACGATTCCGGATGGCAGCATCGCATGGTCCTCGGGTCCTTCATCAAGTTCTACGGCGAGCGCGTGCTCGGCGACCAGTGGGACAAGCCGACAGTCGATGACATCCTGGCCATAGCGGCTGAGGCGGCCGCCGCGCCACAGCGAGGCTCCGCTTGAACGACGCCCACCGCATCTGGAAAAGGCGTCCCGGCCTGGTTGGTCTCGGCGAGGGCCGTGTCCGGCCTGCAAACTCGTGACCCAGCCGTATCGGCAGAACAAGGCACCCGCATAGTGGACCAGGCAACTCACAACCGCATCGTCTCGTTCATCTGGGGCATCGCCGACGACGTCTTGCGCGACCTGTTCCGCCGCGGCAAGTACCCCGACGTCATCCTGCCGATGTGCGTGCTCCGTCGCATGGATGCCGTGCTCGAGCCGACCAAGCGGGCCGTGCTCGACACCAAGCAGATGCTGGACGACGCGCGCATCACCGAGCAGCGCGCTGCGTTGGCCGATGCGGCCGGCCAGGCTTTCTACAACACGTCGCGCTTCACGCTGCGCGACCTGCGCTCGCGCGGCAACGCGCAGCAGCTGCTGGCCGACTTCGTCGACTACCTCGACGGCTTCTCGCCCAACGTCCAGGACATCCTGGAGAACTTCAAGTTCCGCAACCAACTGCCCACGCTGGCCAAGGCCGACGCGCTGGGCACGCTGATCAACAAGTTCCTCGACCCCGATATCGACCTCTCGCCGGCCGGCATCGACAACCACGCGATGGGCACCGTGTTCGAGGAGCTGGTGCGCAAGTTCAACGAGGACAACAACGAAGAGGCCGGCGAGCACTGGACGCCGCGCGACGCCGTGCGCCTGATGGCGAACCTGGTGTTCATGCCCGTCGAGGACCAACTCAAGTCGGGCACCTACCTGCTGTACGACGACGCCTGCGGCACCGGCGGCATGTTGACCGTGGCTGAAGAGACCCTCACCGCTATCGGCAACAAGCGTGGCCTCGACATCAAGTGCAGCCTCTACGGCCAGGAGATCAACCCCGAGACCTACGCGATCTGCAAGGCCGACATGCTGATCAAGGGGGAGGGCGAGAACGCCGACCACATCGTCGGCGGCGCCGAGTGGTCCACCCTGGCGTACGACGCCTTCCCCGGCCAGGAATTCGACTTCATGGTCGCCAACCCGCCCTACGGCAAGAGTTGGAAGAAGGACCTCGAGGCGATGGGCGGCAAGGACGGCATGCGCGACCCGCGTTTCAAGGTTGTGCACGAAGGCGAGGAGCTGTCGCTCGTCACCCGCTCCAGCGATGGCCAGATGCTCTTCCTCGTCAACATGGCGTCGAAGATGAACCACAGCTCGGCGCTGGGCAGCCGCATTGCCGAGGTGCACAACGGCTCGTCGCTGTTCACCGGCGACGCTGGCCAGGGCGAGAGCAACATCCGCCGCTGGCTGATCGAGAACGACTGGGTCGAGGCCCTGGTCGCGCTGCCGCTCAACCTGTTCTACAACACCGGCATCGCCACCTACGTGTGGGTGCTCAGCAACCGGAAGCCGGCGCACCGCAGGGGCCAGGTGCAGCTGATCGACGCCAGCCAGTGGTTCAAGCCGCTGCGCAAGAACCTGGGCAAGAAGAACTGCGAACTCGGGCCTGACGACATCGAGCGCATCTGCCGCACCTTCGTCGAGTTCAAGGAAACGCCCGAGTCGAAGATCTTCCCCAACACCGCCTTCGGCTACTGGAAGGTGACCGTCGAGCGTCCGCTGCGCCTGCACAGCCAGCTGTCGCTCAAGGCCATCGAGAGCCTGCGCTTCGCCTCGGGCGACGAAGAGCTGCGCGCCGCGCTGTATGAAGAATTCGGCGACGCGCTCTTCAACGACTTCGATGCCATCGCCGGCGCGCTGGAGCAGCGCCTGGCCGATTGGGGCAGCGATGACGAGGATGCCGAGGAAGAGGAGGGCGGTGGCACGAAGAAGGGCCTGCCGGAGAAGAAGCGCAAGAAGCTGCTCGACGCCAAGACCTGGGAGCGTGACGGCCGCCTCGTCGACACGGCCACCGCGCTGCGCGAGTCACTGGGCGATGCCCTGTTCGAGGACCACAACGTCTTCCGCGACCTCGTCGATGGCGCCATGAAGAAGCAGGGCACCAAGCTGCCCGCTGCCGAGCTGAAACTGATCCTGAAGGCCGTGAGCTGGCGCGTCGAGACGGCGCCGCCGGTCATCGCCAAGGTGCACAAGCCCGGCAAGCTGGCCGCCGACTCGATGCTGGGCCTGTACGACGCTGTCGTCGGCGGCAAGGCCTGCGTGGTCGAGTACGAGCCCGACAGCGACCTGCGCGACACCGAGCAGGTGCCCCTGCTGGAAGAGGGCGGTATCGAAGCCTTCATCCGGCGCGAGGTGCTGCCCTACACGCCCGATGCCTGGGTGAACAACGACGCCACCAAGATCGGCTACGAGATCAGCTTCACGCGCCACTTCTACAAGCCGCAGCCGCTGCGCACGTTGGCGCAAATCAGCGCCGACATCCTGGCGGTCGAGAAGGAAGCCGAGGGCCTGCTGGATGGGCTGCTGATGACGGACGGCGCGTCGTGACGAAGGCCAAGCCCGCTCCCCGCAAGCAGGTCCGCAAGTCGGCCGGGGCCTTGGCGCCCAAGCCGCGCCAACGTGCAGCGCCGGCGCCCGCGTCACCGGTGGGCCTTGCCGCCGTCGATGAATCGGCCTTGCTTGCCGACCTGCGCACCCTCATTGGGTCTGCGCGGCAGCACATCGCGGCCGCTGCCTTCGCCACCCAGACGATGCTGTGCTGGCACCTGGGCCGGCGGCTGCTGAGCGAGAACCTGCAGGGCGCGCGCGCCGCCTACGGCAAGCAGATTCTCGTGACGGTGTCACGAGATTTGGAGGCCGAGTACGGCCGCGGCTTCAGCTATGCCGAACTGGCCCGCATGGTGCAGTTCGCGCAGGCCTTCCCCGACGAGGCGATTGTCGTGACGCTGTCACGACAATTGAGCTGGTCGCACTTCCATGCGCTGCTGCCCATCAAGGACCCGCTGGCGCGCGACTTCTACGCCGAGATGTGTCGCGTCGAGCAGTGGAACGTGCGCACCCTGCGCGACAAGATCGGCGGCCTGCTGTACGAGCGCACGGCCTTGTCGAAGAAGCCACCCGCCACCGTGGCCACCGAGATTGCCAGGCTGCGCGACGGGCAGATGAGCCCCGACCTGGTGTTCCGCGACCCCTACCTGCTCGACCTGCTGGGCCTGCAGGGCGCGTACAGCGAGCGTGACCTGGAAAGCGCCATCCTGCGTGAGCTGGAAGGCGTGCTGCTGGAGCTGGGCGCAGGCTTCACCTTCGTGGCCCGCCAGAAGCGCATGAGCGTCGGCAAGGACGACTTCCATCTCGACCTGCTGTTCTTCCACCGCCACCTGCGCTGCCTGGTCGCCGTCGAGCTGAAGCTGGAATCTTTCCAGCCCGCGCACGTCGGCCAGATGGAGTTCTACCTGCGTTGGCTGGACAAGCACGAGCGCGCGCCGGGCGAAGCGGCGCCCATCGGCCTGATCCTGTGCGCGTCGGCCGACGCCGAGCAGGTGGAGCTGCTGCAGCTCGACGCCAAGTCCATCCGCGTCAGCGAGTACCTCACCGACCTGCCGCCGCTGCCGCTGCTGCGCCAGCGTCTGCACCACGCCATCGAGCACGCGCGAGAGAGCGCAGCACGCCGCCTGGCCACGGACGAGGGTCAGCCGTGAGTGAAGGCGACGTGAGCCACGGCGAACTGGATGCGCTGCTGGGGCAAGTGCGGCAGTTGCAGCTGCAGGCCGCCCGGCAATACCAGCCGGTGGTGGACGACCTGCTGCGCACCGGCAGCCGCGACGTGCAGCAGATCGAGCGCACGCTCGACGGTCTGCTCGATTTCTGCGGCTACGCGCCGGTGCTGGCGATGTACCGGCGCCTGTGCCGCCACTACTGGGACATCGACCCCGCCGCCACGGCCGACTACATCAAGGCCTACCGCGAGCAATGGGACAGTGAAGAAGACTGGGGGGCAGCATGATCGCCGGGCTCAAGCCGTATGCCGAGTACAAGGACTCGGCTTTGCCGTGGCTTGGTCAGGTTCCAGCGCATTGGCAGATCGTTCGTAGCAAGCGGCTCTTCTCCGCGCGCAAGGACCTGGCGCGGCCGGATGATCAGCAGCTCTCGGCAACACAAGCCTACGGTGTCATCGAACAGACGGAGTTCGAGCGCAGATCCGGTCATCGCGTCGTCAAGATCTCCATGCACCTGGACAAGCGCAAGCATGTTGAGAAAGACGACTTCGTCATCAGCATGAGAAGTTTCCAGGGCGGCATTGAGCGGGCCTGGGCTACTGGGGCGATACGCTCCTCATACGTTGTCCTGAAACCAGGCCCCGACGTAAATGCCGGCTTCTTTCAGTACGTCCTGAAGTCGCCGGGCTATATCCGAGCGCTGCAATCGACTGGCGACTTCATTCGAGACGGCCAAGACCTGAACTTCGCCAACTTCGTCCGTGTTGACTTGCCGTCGGTACCGCTCGAGGAACAGGCAGCCATCGCACGGTTTCTGGACTGGGCGAACGGCCGAGTGGAACGGGCGATCCGGGCGAAGCGCAAGGTGATTGCGCTGTTGATAGAGCAAAGGGCGGCGGTCATTCAACGTGCCGTAACACAAGGCCTCGACTCCAGAGCACAGCTCAAAGCCAGCGGAGTACCTTGGCTCGGCGAGATTCCACGGCATTGGGACGTCCAAAGGCTCGGACGCGTAATTTCGGTCCTTACGGGCTACCCATTCACGAGCGCCGAATTCGTACGTCATGAGAGTGCAGTTCGACTGCTTCGCGGTGTGAATGTGACGCCATCAGGGGTGCGCTGGAGGGACGTCGTTAGGTGGCAACGGCGGCTAGGCGATGGACTTGAGCCATTCGAACTTCATGTCGGCGACATCGTGCTCGGGATGGACCGGCCAGTCATTGGCGCTGGCGTGCGAGCAACGAGGATCGAGGAAGCAGATACGCCTTCGCTACTCCTGCAGCGCGTGGCGCGTTTGCGGCCTTCTGAAAGGCTTCAAGCTCGCTTCCTGCTGTTGCTGCTTCGCGGTGGTATTTTCAGCGAGTACATGATGCCGCTCTTCACAGGCATCAGCGTTCCACATCTGAGCCCTGAGCAGATCAGAGCCTTCAAGGTAGCGCTTCCGCCAATCGGTGAGCAGGAAGCTATAGCCGATTCCGTCGAGCGCAGTACGGCAGGAATCGCGAACGCTGTCACTCGGATGGAACGCGAGATCGAATTGCTACGCGAGTACCGAACTCGCCTCGTCGCTGACGTGGTGACCGGTAAGCTCGACGTGCGCGAGGCCGTAGCAGGCCTGCCCGACGAAGCGGCTCCCGACTTCGAAAGCCGGCCTACCGACGAAGCCGACGACTCCGAACTCATCGACGAAGAGGCCACCGAAGCATGAGCACCGACATCAGCGAGAAGGGCCTCGAATCGCTGATCGTCCGGCACATGACCGGCACCAACGGCCTGGCCGTCGCGCCTGGCGCACTGACCGAGCCGCCCGCGCCGTACAGCGGCACCGGATACTTCGCGGGCAGCCCCAAGGACTACGACCGCGCCCATGCGCTCGACGTGGCCCAGCTCTTCGCCTTCCTACGCGCCACGCAGCCCGAGGCCTTCAAGAAGCTGGGCATGGTGGATGCGAACCACACCAAGGACGTCAACCGCCTGAAGTTCCTGACCCGGCTGTCGGCCGAGCTGGGCAAGCGCGGCGCCATCGACGTGCTGCGCAAGGGCATCGAGCACCACCCCGCCGGCCACTTCGACCTGTTCTACGGCACACCGTCGGACGGAAATGCCAAGGCCGCGGCGCTGCATGCGCAGAACCGGTTCTCGGTCACGCGGCAGCTGGCCTACAGCATGGACGAGACGCGCCGCGCGCTGGACCTGGGTCTGTTCATCAACGGTCTGCCCATCGCCACCTTCGAGCTGAAGAACAGCCTGACCAAGCAGACCGTGGAAGACGCGGTGGAGCAGTACCGGCGCGACCGCAACCCGCGCGAGCGCCTGTTCGAGTTCGGCCGCTGCGTCGTGCACTTCGCCGTCGACGACGCCGAGGTGCGCATGTGCACCGAACTGAAGGGCAAGGCCTCGTGGTTCCTGCCCTTCAACAAGGGGCATGACGATGGCGCAGGCAACCCGCCGAACCCGGCCGGCCTGAAGACCGACTACCTCTGGAAAGAGATGCTCACGCCGGCCGGCCTGACCGACATCCTGGAGAACTACGCGCAGATCGTCGAGGTCAAGCACCCGAAGACCGGCAAGAAGAAGCGCACGCAGGTCTTTCCGCGGTACCACCAGCTGGGCGTGGTGCGGCAGGCGCTGGCCGACGTGCGCGCGCACGGCGTGGGTCGGCGCTACCTGATCCAGCACTCGGCGGGCAGCGGCAAGTCCAACTCCATCGCCTGGCTGTCGCACCAGCTCATCGGCGCCAGAAGTGATGGGGGCGAAGGGCGCGAGGTCTTCGACTCGGTCATCGTCATCACCGACCGGCGCATCCTCGACGACCAGATCCAGAAGACCATCAAGCAGTTCATGCAGGTGGGCGCCGCCGTGGGCCACGCCGAGCACTCGGGCGACCTGCGCCGCTTCATCGAGCAGGGCAAGAAGATCATCGTCACCACGGTGCAGAAGTTCCCGTGGGTGCTGGACGAGATCGGCGCCGTCGGTGACAAGCACTTTGCCATCGTCATCGACGAGGCGCACTCGGGACAGGGCGGCAAGACATCGGCTGCGATGGGCAAGGCGCTGGGGGAGGGCGCTGCTGCCGCCGATGGCGACGAGGAGCGGGACGCCGAAGACGTGGTGAACGCCGCATTGGAAGCGCGCATGGCCGCGCGCAAGATGCTCACCAACGCGAGCTACTTTGCCTTCACGGCCACGCCGAAGAACAAGACGCTGGAGATGTTCGGCGAGCCGCAGCCTCCCGACGCCGAAGGCAAGGTCAAGCACAAGCCCTTCCACCACTACAGCATGAAGCAGGCGGTGCAGGAGCGCTTTATCCTCGATGTGCTCGAGAACTTCGTGCCGGTGGACAGCTACTACAAGCTGGTCAAGAAGATCGAGGACGACCCCGAGTTCGATACCAAGAAGGCCAAGAAGAAGCTGCGCCGCTACGTGGAGAGCCACGACCACGCGATCCGGCTGAAGGCCGAGATCATGGTGGATCACTTCCACGAGCAGGTGCTAGCCGCCGGCAAGATCGGCGGGCAGGCGAGGGCCATGGTGGTCACCAGCGGCATCGAGCGCGCCGTTCAGTACTTCCGTGCCATGCAGGCCTACCTGCAGGAGCGCAAGAGCCAATATCGCGCCATCGTGGCGTTCTCAGGCGAGCACGAGTTCGACGGCGCCAAAGTCAGCGAGGCGTCGCTCAACGGCTTCCCGAGCAAGGACATCGCCGACAAGATCCAGGACGACCCCTACCGCTTTCTCATCTGCGCCGACAAGTTCCAGACCGGCTATGACGAGCCGCTGCTGCACACGATGTACGTGGACAAGGCGCTGTCGGGCGTGAAGGCGGTGCAGACCCTGTCACGCCTGAACCGGGCGCATCCGCAGAAGCACGACTGCTTCGTGCTCGACTTCCAGAACAACAGCGAGACCATCACGCTGGCGTTCCAGGACTACTACCGCGCCACGCTGCTGGCCGAAGAGACCGACCCGAACAAGCTCCACGACCTGAAGGCCGCGCTGGACGGCGCGCAGGTCTACTCGCCCGACGAGGTGCAGCAGTTCGCCGCGCTCTTCCTGGCCGGCGCGGAGCGCGACAAGCTCGATCCGATCCTGGATGCCTGCGTGGCCCGCTACATCGGCAACTTGGACGAAGACCAGCAGGTGGACTTCAAGGGCAAGGCCAAGGTGTTCTGTCGCACCTACGACTTCTTGGCCTCGGTGATGCAGGGTGTCAATGCCGAGTGGGAGAGGCTGTCGATCCTGCTGAACCTGTTGGTCTCCAAGCTGCCCGCACCGAAGGAAGAAGACTTGGCCAAGGGCATCCTCGACGCCATCGACATGGACAGCTACCGCGTCGAGAAGAAGGCGCTGATGAAGATCGCGCTGGCCGACACCAACGCCGAGATTGCGCCGGTGCCGACCGAAGGCGGCGGGCGCAAACCGGAGCCTGAGCTGGACCGGCTGAGCAACATCCTCAAGTCATTCAACGAGAGCTTCGGCACCCTGTTCGAGGACACCGACCGCATCGTCAAGCGCATCCGCGAGGACATCGCGCCACGGGTGGCTGCCGACAAGGCCTTCCAGAATGCCCGGCAGAACACACCGCATACTGCGGGGATGGCGCACGACCAAGCGTTGACGAAAGCAATGCAGATCCTGCTGAAGGACGACACGCAGGTCTACAAGCAGTTCGTCGAGAACGAATCGTTCCGCCGGACGGTGCGCGACATGGTCTACCAGCTCACGAGCCAAGGCCCGATCTCGCCCGGTGGTATGCCGGCCGCCTGACAACGACCAGACAACGCGGCGATCAAACGACTGCGGTAGGCGCCAAAAGCACCTTGCGGTAGCGTGCCAAGGCCGCGGCATCGCTCAAGCCCATCCACTGCGCCACCTGGTCGGCCGAGCTGCCCCGCCGCAGCTGCCGAAGCGCAAAGGTGTGGCGAAGCTTGAAGCTGCCGCCTTCGGTGTCGGCCATGCCTGCGGCGGCCAGCACGGCCTTGGCCGCGGTGTACTGAGCCACCTTGCCCCAGGCCCGGCCGCTGCGGGACGCGGGAAAGAGCGCCACGCCGCCGATCTGCAATGCACTGCGCGTATCCAGCCAGGTGCGCAACAGTCGGCCTGCCCACGGCGCTATCGGCGCTTCACGGGCCGGGATGCTGCCGTGCGCAGGTATGCGGATCTTCCACGGCACCGTGGCGGCGCGGGGGCCGTCGCAGACCACGCCGGTCAGCAGCGCTGCGCGGATGTCACCAGGCGTCAGCCCGGCGCCCAGCTGCAGTGCGACTGCCGTGCGGTTGCGCAGCGCCTGCCAGGTGTGTGCTGGTGCGCCGGCCGCGTCGGAGCCGCTGGCAGGGTCCAACAACCAGGAGACGAGCGCTCGCGCTTCGTGGGCGTGCAGGTGGTCGGGTAAGGGTGTCTTGTCGGCCGCATTGGCGTAGCGCCATTCGGGTGTCGCCATCAGCAGATCGTGAGCGGCCGAGTTGTGTGGCAAGTCGCAGGCCCTGGCTCGGTGTGCCAGCACCTCGTCGGCCAGCGTCAGCAAACGCCACGCGTAGCGTGCGCTCAGCTCATCACTGCCGCCGCGAGAAAGCAAGTAGGCCTCGAAGTGGTCCGCCTTCAGCGCGTCCAGATGCAGGCCACGGCCTACACACCAGGCGGCAAGCGCTGTCCACATGCTGCGGTACACGGCCACCGACGACTGCTCGCGAAGAGCCCCGAACTGCTCGCGGGCGAGGAGCCATGCGTCGAAGGCCTCGATGTAGGTCTGAGGGCTCGTGGCGCCGGGTTCGTCGAAGAGATCGGGAGTGGTGGTGTGCATGGGAGTGGGCGTCCTTGCGCCTTGCAGTTCACTGTATAGATAACCATGGCTGCGTGCCAATCCTTCGGCGGCTGACACGAGCCTTGGCGTGAGCCGCACGCAGATGAACTAACAGCGAGGCGCTTTGCTTCCGGTGGCGGATTCGGCGTGCGGGCACATCGCTTGTGCTGTTAGTTCGTCGAAGGTCCAACGGGCCAGGGCGGGCCGCGCGCCGCCAATGGGCTTAGCGTTCGAGGTACCCGTGAGCCGCCGTCATCACCGATGCGACGAGGCCGCGGCGAAGGGCCTGAATAGGTGTGAGGCCGGCCAGGCTAGCCTTGGGAGAGTGCAGAAACTGGTTCTGGCTGCCGTGGGGCAGTGGTGCAAGCAGCGCGCGAACGACCTGAACGCGGCTTGCCAATCGAAAGCGGTTCTCGCGCCGCCAAAGTCGGCGGCGCTTGCGCAAGGCAACCATGGCGATGACCTGCGATATGGAGCTCAGGCGCCGCTCGCGCCCTTCACCTGCAGGTGCTCCAGCGCGGTGCGCACCAAGCTCTGCGCGATGGCTTCGACAAAGCTGTCGCTTGCCCAGTGTGTCGGGTCGTCATGCCCTCTGACGATCTCCTCGGCAATCGGCCAGATGATGACGATGTAGGAATGCAGTGTGCTGGAGTCGACGGAGTTGACCACCGGCCTCAAGGCGGCGGCGAAAAGCTTCTCGACCGGGGTCAACGCCGGTCTCGGTTGGCGGCTTTGCTGTTGAGCCTGTTTGAGCAGGGATTCCGCATGGTCGGTGTTGCCGCGCCTCCGTGAATCGATGAACGCCTGCAGCACGTCGTCTGATGCGCCGGCCAGGGCCATGCGTCGAACGTCGCTCACAACGCTGGACTCGAGATCGTCGGATGCCATGTGCTGGGGCCTACGCCTCGGCAGCTGAAGAGTCCGGGTCGAGGCCCACGCCGCCAAGGGCACTGACCAGGGACAGGCCATCCTGTGCCGCAGCGCTGCGCACCCAGGCAGGGTCGTTCACCCGATGGAAGGCACCGAAGTCTCGAAAATCCCAGGCGCCATTGCTGGTGGGTTGATGTGTTTGGGTGTCAGCGCCAGCAGTGACCGTCGCCAGTCGGATCGCGATGTCCGTTGCCGCTGATTTCGACGTGCTCATCGTTAAGTCCGCCCGTTCATAGGTAAAGCCGGCGGCAGCCGATTCATCGACGCTGCTCCCGGTATCGATTCCGTTGGGCCGGCGAACGTTCCTGCAGATCATCTTCATCGGCGACGTCAGAGCCGTGCATGGCATCCAGCAAGGCACCTTGTGGCAGGTTGACCAGCCAGGCGAAGGCACGCATGGATTGAATGGCGACGTAGCCGCCACAGACTAGGGTGAGGAGGGCGTCGAGGTCCACGGTCGTCCGGTCAGCGGCTTTCAGGCACGAGCGAGTCGATCGGCAGCCATTCGGCGGCCGGCCGGTTCGACAGGCTTCGGTAGCGTTGGTCGTACTGCACCAGGACGAGCGGAGCCCGGACTTCGACGATCGTGCCCAAGGTCGTCCGGTCACCGACCCTGGGATTGCTGCGGAGGCGCTTCATCTCGACGAGCTTCTGCGCTTCGCGTTCTTGCAGGCGCGACATTGCTTGCCGAGTGCGCTCCTCCTCACGCTGCCTGTAGACGGCACCGAATCCAGCCGCCTGTTCGCCAGTGAAGAAGGCGCGCGTCAAACGGCTGAGGACCTTCCCGTCCTTCACTTCGGTCTCGCGTTGCCGACCCGGAGCGCTCACCATCACGGCGACCAAGGCCTGACTTTCCTTGGCCAGACAGCCGACTGCCGAGACTGCGACGAACGACAGGCCGCTCGCCTGCTCGGCGTTCGACTTCGCTGCCAAGCCATCCTGAAAGTTGCTAGCCGTCGCGTTGGACCGGGCGAGTTGCTGGATCTGGCCGCTGGTGCCGCCTCGCACCGCGCACCACCGAGCGAAACGCTCGTTGCCGCCTTCGATGGAGTTCGGGGCATTCGCCGATACAGCGACCTTCGTCACCCCGGCGGGGTATTCCCGAGACTCGAAGGGCTCGCCGGCGAAAGTGGCGGCGAAGTCCGACCAAGCCGCGGGCTCTGCAGGACCAAGCGCCGCGCAGCCGGCAACCAAGGCGACCAGCGGTAGGGCGAGTGGCGAGAGTGATGCCGAGCGCCTTGCTTTCATAGTCTTCAACTGGTCTCCGCAAGACCAGGTCAGAACTCGCCGCGTTTGAAGCCGCGGGCCGCGAAATACCTGTCCCTCTCCAGCGGACCGTCCCACCGGCCCCGGGCCTTGCGCTGATCCCAGATGCCAGGAGGCGGCAGGTCGGCTTCATCGTTGTCGTCGTCCCCCGCTGTCCTGGCAGTTCCAGCGCTTTGCCCCTGGAAAAGGCTGGCGACGAACGCAACGGCCAAAGCCGGGATGGCCAGCGACACGAGGAGATCGAAGACGGCGCCTAGCATGATGAGTTAAAGATAACGTGGTTTAGATTCTCCTGTGCCGCGACGCTTTTGTCGATGGCAAATCAGACAATTCAGGCTGGCCGGCCGCGGGGATCGACGACCGCCGATCCTGTTGTGGCTCAGGCGTTTGGCGCGGCGGTTCGTTCCGTGAGAACGAGACTTGGCGTAGCTCAGGAAGCGTTGGCGCTGCAGGCGAGGGTGGAGAGGTCGCACATGGGAAAAATCGAGCGAGGTGAGCACATGCCCACCTTGGTGCTCGTGCTGAAGATCGCCCGCGCTTTGGGTGTGAGCTCGGCAGACCTCATGAAAGAGACCGAAGGGCTGCTTCCCGCGGAGTACCTGGCCGCAGATCCGGCGGCGTAATCCGAGGCAGGTCCGGCGGGCTGCATGCCCGGGCTCTCTCAGATCGACGCCAGGCTTGCGGACGATCGGGCAACGAAAAAGCCTCGCCGCGGTCGCAGACCGTCAACGAGGCTTGGGGGTAGATCGGGAACAAGATTGCCTCGTCCCCTCTGGTTCATGCATGAACCGGACAAACATCAATCCAGTACCAATCCTCGCGGAATGCATTGATCGATGCGTGTCGCGCCTCTTCGATGAAAGCCTCGATGGCTGCCGGCGAGTGGCGTGGGCATCCGCCGGAGGATTCGTATGTCGTGTACTCCGCCAGGATGGCCCGCAGTTCATCTTCGGCGCGCTGGCGCGTCGCGCAGACCATGCCGGCGACGCCATCGCTGGTCTCGGACATCACGACGTAGACGATTTGTTGTGCGGACTGCTCGCAGTAAGTCCCGCCGCTCTCGCTTGCCGTTTCTTGGTTCAAAGCTAGTTCTCCGATGTGTGTCGAACATCCCGGCGTTGTCCGGGTTGCTCTTCAAGGTGCGCGCGACAGGATGTCGGCTGTCTGCCTTGCATCAGAGGTATGGCGTGCGAGCGGAAGTATTTCTGGCCGTACCAGTCGCGGCGGCAGCGACGGGGAGCGGGCTTCTGCGCTTCGTTGCGCATCGGCGCGCCACGTCCACAGTGGTGGAGTTATCAGGACGTCGTTTGGCTTCAACTTTGAGGCCAAACTGCGGAGCAGAGCCCGCGGCCTCTTCAGGTCAAGCACTTTGGTGGGAGCGGCCAAGGCTCGGCGTCGGCCATCAGGAGCTTTACCTCCACGCCGAGGGTAAGCGGGTCGATCCGCGCGACTGGATGGCAGTGAGGGGTCCGCAGCGTCCTGGTGAACTGGGGTTCCGCAGTGGCCGCAGCAACGTAAACTTGCAGTCATGCGAGCGTTGAGTCGTCATCGCGTGTGGCAGCCCCTTGTGTCGGGCTGGCTCATCGTCGTGCTGCTGTTCACCCAGCTGGCCACGGCGTCGTATGCGTGTCCGCAGCTCGCACCGGCCCCGGCCGATGTCGCCGCCGCGATGGCGGCCATGCCCGACTGCGACGGCATGCCCGCCAGCATGGACCCCGAGCAGCCGCAGCTGTGCAAGGCCCATTGCGAGGCCGGCAAGACCTCGGTGAACAGCCAGGTGGGGGCGCTGGACGCGCCGGCGGCCATGGCGGTCGGCGCGGCGCTGGTCGGCATCGTCGACGTGGCGGATGCCGCGCAGCTGGCGGCCAGCATGCCCGCCTCGGTGGCCGATGGGCCGCCCGTCGGGTCACCCCCGCTCTACCTCTCCTTCCTCGTCCTTCGGAACTAGCCCGCGGACCTGCGTCCAGGCGCGCCCTCGCGGCGTGCCCGGGCTGCGTTCGAGCGTGCTGAGTTCGATCCGAAGGAGAGAGTCGTGTCCCGTCTCATCGTTCGCGTGCCGCCGCGGCACGCCGGGCGGCGCCCGCCGTCCACCCGTTCCCGCCCTTTGACCGTCCGGCTGGCGCTCGGCGCCGCTGCCCTGTGCAGCGGCCTGGCCTGGGCCAACCCCGCCGGGCCGGTCCTCGGCTACACCGAGGCGCTCGAGCTGGCCCGTCAGACGGCGCCGGCCCTCCGGGCGCAGCAGGCCACGCTGGCCGGATCGACGGCGCTCGTGCAGGCAGCGTCGGCCTTGCCCGACCCGCGCCTGTCCGTCGGCGTCGAGAACCTGCCGATCGCCGGGCCGGACCGCTGGAGCACCACGCGCGACGGCGGCACGATGCAGCGCATCGCGCTGATGCAGGAGATGCCCAACCGCGCCAAGCGCGATGCGCGCGAGCAGGCGGCGCAGGCGCGCATCGAGCGGGATCGCGCGACGCTGGCCGCGACCGAGCTGGCGGTGCGCCGCGAGGCCGGCCTGGCCTGGCTGGCGGTGCACTTCGCCGAAGCCCGGCTGACCCAGGTGGCCGGCCTCCAGCGCGAGAACCGCCTGCTGCAGGACACGCTGCCGGCGCGCATCGCCGCCGGCGCCGCGATGCCGGCGGAGCTGACGATGGCGCGGCAGGAGGCCCTTGCCATCGCCGACCGCACCGATGAGCTCGCCCGTGACGTGCGCAAGGCGCGCGCGGACCTGCGCCGCTGGGTCGGCGAGCGTGCCGATGCACCGCTGCAGGGCGACGCTCCGCCGCTCGCCATCGACGGCGAGCGGCTGCGCGCCGCGCTGCCGCACCACGTCGAGCTGGCGCCGTTCGCGCCGATGCGCGCGATGGCCCAGGCCGAGGTGGCCGAGGCCGATGCCGAGAAACGCGGCGACTGGTCCTGGGAGCTGGCCTACAGCCGGCGCCCGCGCTACGACGACATGGTGTCCTTCCAGCTCAGCTTCGACCTGCCCTGGCAGCGCGACCGCCGCCAGCAGCCGCAGATCGATGCCAAGCGGCGCGAAATCGAGCGCATCGAGGCCGAGCGCGAGGAGCTGCTGCGCCGCCATGCCGCCGAGACCGACGCGATGCTGGCCGAGCTGCAGGCGCTCGACGCGCAGGCCGGGCGGCTGCGCAGCGCCGGGCTGCCGCTGGCCGCCGAGCGCGTGACCCTGGCCACGGCCGCCTACCAGGCCGGCCGCGGCGATCTCTCGGCCGTGCTGGCCGCTCGCAGTCAGGTGCTGGATACGCAGCTGCGCGCCATCGACCTCGACGCGCAGCGCGCAGCCCTGCGCCTGCGCCTGTCCACCCTGATCGCGGAGTGATGCCATGAGCATTGGAACGAACAAGACCCTGGTGGCTAGCGCGGTGATGCTGGTGGTGGGCCTGGGCGGTGGCTGGGCGCTGTCGCAATGGCTGTCAGGCGGCAGCCACGCCGGCGCATCACAGCCGGTGGCGGGTGCAGCGAGCGCGGCCGAGCGCAAGGTGCTGTACTGGTACGACCCGATGGTGCCGACACAGCGCTTCGACAAGCCCGGCAAGTCGCCCTTCATGGAGATGCAGCTGGTGCCGCGCTATGCCGACGAGGCCGGCAGCGACACGGGTTCGGCGGTGGCCGTGTCGCCGCAGGCGGTGCAGTCGCTCGGCCTGCGAGTGGCCACGGCCGAGCTGCGCGTGCTGCAGCCGGCGGTGGACGTCGTCGGCACGGTGGGGCTGAACGAACGCGACGTGAGCATCGTGCAGGCCCGGGCGAACGGCTTCGTGGAGCGCGTCTTTGCCCGCGCGCCGGGTGACGTGATCGCTGCCGGCGCGCCGCTGGCCGAGGTGCTGCACCCCGACTGGCTGGCGGCGCAGCGCGAATACCTCGCGGTGCGTGCCACGGGCGACACGGCATTGATCCAGGCGGCCCGCGCGCGGCTCACGCTGCTGGGCATGCCGGCGGGCCTGGTCGAGCGCGTGGAGTCGACCGGGCAGGCGCAGGCCGTGACGACGATCGTTGCGCCCTCGGGCGGGCTGATCGCCGAGCTGATGGTGCGCCAGGGCATGACGGTGTCGGCCGGCATGACGCTGGCGCGCATCAACGGCCTGGGCACCGTGTGGGTCGAGGCGGCCGTTCCCGAGGCCATGGCCGCTGCGGTGGCCACGGGTCAGCGCGCGGAGCTGCGGTTGGCCGCGATCCCCGGCGACGTGCTGCGCGGCAAGGTGGCCGCCGTGCTGCCCGAGGCCAGCCGCGACACCCGCACGCTGCGCGTGCGTGTGGAGGTGCCCAACCCGGGCGGGCGGCTGCGCGCCGGCATCTTCGGCCAGGTGCGGCTGCTCGGTGCGGGACGGGGCGCCGAGGTGGTCACCGTGCCCGGCGAAGCGGTGATCCGCACCGGGCGCCGCGCACTCGTCTACGTGGTCGATGCGCCGGGCCGCTACCGGCCAGTGGAGGTGGAGCTCGGTGCGGAGGTCGACGGCCGGTTGGCCGTGCTCAAGGGCCTGGCGGCCGGGCAGCAGGTGGTGGCCTCCAGCCAGTTCCTGATCGACTCCGAAGCCAGCCTGCAGGGGCTGAACACCGCCGGCGCCGCCAGCCCTCCTACCTCTGCGGCGGAGCACTCGACGCGCGGCCGCGTGACCGGGATCGACGGCGCCACGATCACGCTGGACCACGAGCCCGTGCCGGCGCTGAAGTGGCCGGCCATGACGATGCCCTTTCAGCTCGCCCGGCCCGACAGCGCGCGCGGCCTGAAGGCCGGCGATGCGGTGCGCTTCCGCTTCCGCCAGCAGGGCGACGAGCACATCGTCACCGCCATCGAGCGCGAGCCCGCCGCATCGGATCCGCACGCCGGCCACGGCGCCACCGGAGCACCGCGATGATCGCCGCCCTGATCCGCTGGTCGGTGGCCAACCGCTTCCTGGTGGTGCTGGCCACGCTGTTCCTCGCCGCGGCTGGACTGTGGGGCGTTCGCACCACGCCGGTCGACGCGCTGCCCGATCTGTCGGACGTGCAGGTCATCATCCGCACGACGCTGCCCGGGCAGGCGCCGCAGATCGTCGAGAACCAGGTCACCTATCTGCTGGCGACGACGATGCTGTCGGTGCCCGGCGCGAAGACGGTGCGTGGCTTCTCCTTCTTCGGCGACAGCTTCGTCTACATCCTCTTCGACGACGGCACCGACCTCTACTGGGCGCGCTCGCGCGTGCTGGAGTACCTGAACCAGGTGCAGGGCCGGCTGCCCGCCGGCGCGAAGTCGTCGCTTGGGCCCGACGCCACCGGCGTGGGCTGGATCTTCCAGTACGCGCTGGTCGATCGTACGGGGCGCCACGACCTCTCGCAGCTGCGCGCGCTGCAGGACTGGTTCCTGAAGTACGAGCTGAAGGGTCTGCCCGGCGTGGCCGAGGTGGCCACGGTGGGCGGCATGAACCGGCAGTACCAGGTCGTGCTCGATCCACTCAAGCTCGCCGCCTACGGCATCACGCATGCGCAGGTGCGCGAGGCGCTGATCGCCGGCAACCAGGAGACCGGCGGCTCGGTGCTGGAGCTGGCCGAAGCCGAATACATGGTGCGCGCGAGCGGCTACCTGAAGACGCTGGACGACTTCCGCGCGATCCCGCTGGCCGCACGCGGCGGCATTCCGGTACGGCTGGGCGACGTGGCCGCCGTGCAGGTCGGCCCCGAGATGCGCCGCGGCATCGCCGAGCTGGACGGCGAGGGCGAGGTGACGGGCGGCGTGGTGGTGCTGCGCTCCGGCGCCAACCCGCAGCAGACCATCGCCGCGGTGAAGGCGCGGCTGGCCGAACTGCAGGCGAGCCTGCCGCCCGGCGTGGAGGTGGTCACCACCTACGACCGCAGCGCGCTGATCGAGCGGGCGATCGACAACCTGACGTCCAAGCTGATCGAGGAGTTCATCGTCGTCGCGCTGGTCTGCGCGATCTTCCTCTGGCACGTGCGCTCGGCGCTGGTGGCGATCGTCGCGCTGCCGCTGGGCGTGATGACCGCCTTCCTGATCATGCGGGGGCAGGGCATCAACGCGAACATCATGTCGCTGGGCGGCATCGCGATCGCGATCGGCGCGATGGTCGATGCGGCGGTGGTGATGATCGAGAACGCGCACAAGAAGCTCGAGGCCTGGCAGCACGCGCACCCCGGCGAAAGCCTCGTCGGTGAAGCGCGCTGGAAGGTCATCACCGAGGCCGCGGAAGAGGTCGGACCGGCGCTCTTCTTCTCGCTGCTGATCATCACGCTGAGCTTCATCCCGGTGTTCACGCTGGAGGCGCAGGAAGGCCGGCTGTTCGGTCCGCTGGCCTTCACCAAGACCTACGCGATGGCGGCTGCGGCAGCCCTCTCGGTCACGCTGATCCCGGTGCTGATGGGCGCCTGGATCCGGGGTCGCATTCCCGACGAGCAGAAGAACCCGATCACGCGCGGGTTGATCGCGGTCTATCGTCCGGCGCTGGAGTGGGTGCTGCGCTGGCCGAAGGCGACGCTCGTCATCGCCGTGCTGGTGGCGGCGAGCACGGCCTGGCCGCTGTCGCGCCTGGGCGGCGAGTTCCTGCCGCGGCTGGACGAAGGCGACCTGCTGTACATGCCATCGGCGCTGCCGGGGCTGTCGGCGCAGAAGGCGACCGAGCTGCTGCAGATCACCAACCGCATGATCAAGACGGTGCCCGAGGTCGAGCGCGTGTTCGGCAAGGCCGGCCGCGCCGAGACCGCCACCGACCCGGCACCGCTGGAGATGTTCGAGACCACCGTCAAGCTCAAGCCCCGCGATCAGTGGCGGCCGGGCATGACGCCCGAGAAGCTGGTCGAGGAACTCGATGCGGCGGTGAAGGTGCCTGGGCTGGCGAACATCTGGATCCCGCCGATCCGCAACCGCATCGACATGCTGGCCACCGGGATCAAGAGCCCGATCGGCGTGAAGGTGACGGGCAGCGACCTGGCGGTGATCGACCGCATCGCGCAGGACGTGGAGCGGGTGGCGAAGTCGGTGCCCGGCGTGTCGTCGGCGCTGGCCGAGCGGCTGACCGGCGGGCGCTACGTCGACGTGCAGATCGACCGCGCTGCGGCGGCGCGCTACGGAATGAACATCGCCGACGTGCAGGCGGTGGTCAGCGGCGCCATCGGCGGCGAGAACGTGTCGGAAACCGTCGAGGGCCTGGCGCGATTCCCGATCAACCTGCGCTACCCGCGCGAGTGGCGCGACACGCCCGAGCGGCTGGCCGCGCTGCCGGTGCTGACGCCGATGGGCCAGCAGATCACGCTGGGCACGGTGGCCCGGGTGCAGGTCAGCGACGGCCCGCCGATGCTCAAGAGCGAGAACGCGCGCCCGTCGGGCTGGGTGTACGTGGACGTGCGCGGCCGCGACCTGGCCTCGGTGGCCGGTGACCTGCGCGCCGCGGTGGCGCGCGAGGTGAAGCTTGCGCCCGGGGTCAGCATCGCCTACTCGGGCCAGTTCGAGTATCTCGAGCGAGCCAACGCGCGACTCAAGATCGTCGTGCCGGCCACGCTGATGATCATCTTCGTGCTGCTGTACCTGACCTTCCGTCGCATCGACGAGGCGGTGCTGATCATGGCCACCTTGCCGTTCGCGCTGACCGGGGGCGTGTGGTTCCTGTGGGCGATGGGCTACAACCTGTCGCTCGCCACCGGCGTCGGCTTCATCGCGCTGGCCGGTGTGGCGGCGGAGTTCGGCGTGGTGATGCTGCTGTACCTGAAGCACGCGCTGGAGGCCCGGCTGGCTGCGGGCGCGGGCGCGACTGCTGCAGTGGTGCACGACGCGATCCGCGAGGGCGCCGTCCTCCGCGTGCGGCCTAAGGCGATGACGGTGGCGGTGATCCTCGCCGGCCTGGTGCCGATCGTCTGGGGCAGCGGCACCGGCTCGGAGGTGATGAGCCGCATCGCGGCGCCGATGCTCGGTGGCATGGTCACCGCGCCGCTGCTCTCGCTGTTCGTTGTCCCGGCGGTGTTCGCGCTGTTTCGGAGACGCTCAGAGAGAAAGGCAGAGTGCGACTGAGACGCAGTCAGCATGCGAGCGGATCTCTGAGGGGGATAGCAGCCACCTCAGCTTGCGTGTCGCCCCATGCCAGCCGGCATGCCTTTGCCTCCGTTGCACTTGACGATCCAGCGGCAGCAGACCCGCGGTTCATCACCCCGTCTCAAAGCGCGCTTACGTCGGCCACGAGCCGAGCCTTGAGCGCTCGCTCACGTATCGTGGCTTCCGGCTCCGACGTCCATTCGTAGGTGCTCTTCCAAGCCCAAACGGTGCCGTCGATCCGGACGAAGCGCACCTCTCCGGCCTTGCCCTCGACGGTCGTGCTCTGGCCGCGGCCCTCGAACTCGAAGGCGACCGTGTGTCGTCCCGGCTTGAGCTTCATGCGCACCATCGTGTCAGGCAGTGTCTCGACCGCGGCGCCACCGTCCACCTGGACCTTGACGAAGTGACGACCGTCGCCCCAGTTGCGGCGCACGACGTACACCGTCAATACGTTTGGATCGGGTGTGAAGCGCTTGGCCTCGGCGTCGGCGTTCAAGCTCGGTGCCGCTGTCTGGGTGCAGGCAATCACCCGACCTTTGTTGGTCTTGTGGCAGTACGGTACCTCGGCGGCGGGGTTGGGGGCGGGTGGCGTCGCGCAGCCGGCCAGGAGGCCGACTGCGGCAAGCACCGGAGCCATCAACAACAACTTGTTGTCCATGGCCATCACTTCAAGGTGAATCGCGCGGTGGCAGGCTTGCCATTGACCGTGACGACGGCCACTGCCTTGGTGCCTGGGCCGACCTTGAAGCTGCCGGTCGCCTCGAGCTTGTCGCCGGCCGGCTTGAGCTCGACCTCCTGCTTCTCGCTGCCGGTCAGCAGCGTGATCTTGGCACTGGCCTTTGACACATCGGCCGCCTTGCCGTGGTCGCGCAGGTAGAGCTGGATGACTGCCGGCTTGGCAACCAGTTCGTAGTCCATGTCTTTCACCTCGACCACGACGCCGCCGTGCATCGGCTTGTGCTCATGGGCGTGGTCGTGCTTCTCGCCGGCCGCATGGGCGATGCCCGCGGCGGCGAGGGCGATGGTGGCGATGAGAGTCAGCAGTTTCATGGGTTTCCTTTCGGTGGGTGAGGGAGTGGTCAAGCGGTCAGAGGGCCTCGGCGTCCTTGTCGTCCATCAGGCGCTCGGCATCCTTGCGGCCGAAGAGCCAGAACATCGCGGGCGTGAGGAAGGTGTCGAGCAGGGTCGAGCTGATGAGGCCGGAGAAGATCACCACGGCCACCGGGTGAAGGACCTCGGTTCCGGGTCTCTCGGCCTCGAAGAGCAGCGGTGCGAGCGCGAAGGCCGTCACGAGGGCCGTCATCAGCACCGGCGACAGCCGCTCCAGCGAGCCGCGGACGATCATCTTCTGGTCGAAGTTCTCGCCCTCGAAGCGCATCAGGTTGATGTAGTGGCTGACCTTCAGGATGCCGTTGCGCACCGAGATGCCGGCCAGCGTGATGAAGCCCACCAGCGCGGCCACGCTGAGAGGCTGGCCCGACAGCCACAGGCCGATCACCGCGCCGACCAGGGCCAGCGGGATGTTCACCATGATCAGCGCCGACAACGTCGTGGATTGGTAGCGGCTGTAGAGCACCACGAACATCAGCGTCAGCGACACGATGGACAGCAGGCCGACCAGCCGCGAGGCCTCTTCCTGTGCCTGGAACTGCCCGCCCAGGGTGATGAAGTAGCCCTCCGGCAGCTTCGTCTCGGCCACCACCTTTCGGATGTCGGCGACGATCTCCGAAAGCGCCCGCCCTGAGGCGTTGGCCGACAGCACGATGCGCCGCTTGCCGTCGTCGCGGCTGATCTGGTTCGGTCCGTCGCCGTCCTCGATGGAGGCCACCTTGGACAGCGGGATGCGGCCCGTCGGCGTCTCGATCAGGATCTGGCTCAGGCCTTCGATCGAGCGGGCCGCCTCGGGCAGCTTCACCACCAGCGCGAAGCGCCGGCCGCCCTCGACGATCTGCGTGATCTTCTCTCCCTCGACCAGGCTCTGCAGCGTGGCGAGCACCTGCGGGGCGGGCACGCCGTACTGTGCCGCAGCGGCGTAGTCCACGCGCACCTTGATCTGCGGCGCCAGCACCTGCTTCTCGATCTGCAGGTCGGCGATGCCCGGTATGGTGGCCAGCTTCGCACGCAGCGCATCGGCCTGGCCGCGAAGCGCATCGAGGTCTTCCCCGAAGATCTTGATCGCGATCTGCGAGCGCACGCCCGAGAGCATGTGGTCGATGCGGTGGGAGATCGGCTGACCGATCTCGATGGCCGCGGGCAGGTTGGCGAGCCGGGCTCGGATGTCGGCCCGCACCTCGTCCATCGAGCGCGTCAACTCCGATGCGGGCTTCAGGCCGACGTCGAGTTCGCTGACGTGTACGCCCTCGGCATGCTCGTCGAGCTCGGCGCGGCCGCTGCGGCGGCCGACATGGGTGACCTCGGGCACCTGGCTCACCAGCACTTCGGCTTGCCGGGCGAGTGCGGAGCTCTCGGTCAGGGTGACGCCCGGGTTCAGTCGCAGGCCGATCAGCAGCGTGCCCTCGTTGAAGGGCGGCAGGAAGGTGGTCGGGAAGAACGGCACGGCGGCCGTTGCCGCCACGACGGCGACACCCGCAGCGGCCAGGGCTGCCCTGGGCCGGTTCAGCACCGCCTCCAGGCTGCTGCGGTAGCGGGCCTTGAGCCAGGCGAGCACCTTGGTGTCGCCATGGTCCAGGTTTTTCATGCGCGGCAGCAGGAAGAAGCCCAGTACCGGGGTGATCGTCACCGACACCACCAGGGACGCCAGTGTCGACACGATGAAGGCGATGCCCAGCGGCACGAACAGCTTGCCTTCCAGCCCCGGCAGCGCGAACAGCGGGATGAAGACCAGCACGATGATCACCGTGGCGTACAGGATCGCCGAGCGCACCTCCATCGTGGCGTGGGCCACGACTTCGAGCGGGTGCAGGCGCGAATGCGGGTGCTTGGCGCGGTCTTCCTTCAGGCGTCGCAGCACGTTCTCGACACCCACCACCGCATCGTCGACCAGGCCGCCGATCGCAATCGCCAGGCCGCCCAGCGTCATCGTGTTGATCGACAGCCCGAAGTAGCGGAAGACCAGTGCCGTGATGAAGATCGACACCGGAATCGCGGTCAGCGCGATGATGGTCGGCCGCAAGGTGCCGAGGAAGAAGAACAGGATCACCGCGACGAACACCGACGCTCCGATCAGCTTGCCCTGCAGCGTGGTGATCGAGGCCTCGATGAAGCTGGCCTGCCGGAAGGTGACGCGCGGCGCCTCCATGCCGGCCGGCAGCGATGCCTTCAGACCCGTGAGCGCTTCCTCGATCGACTTCGTCAGTGCGATCGTGTCGGCCGTCGGCTGCTTCTGGATGCCCAGAATGACGGCCGGCTTGCCTTCGTAGCCCGCATCGCCGCGCTTGATGGCGGCCGCGAAGGTGACCTCGGCGATTTGGCGAAGCAGGATCGGCTGGCCTCGGCTGGCGGTCAGCGCCAGATTCTTCAGGTCATCCAGGCGCGAGGTTCGCCCAAGGTTGCGGATCAGGTACTCGCGGCCGTTCAGCTCGAGGAAGCCACCGGACGTGTTGGCCGAGAAGCCCTTCAGTGCCGCCTCCAGCTGATCGTGCGTGATGCCGAGCTCGGCCATGCGCGCGGTGTTCGGCTGCACCTGGAACTGCCGCACCTCGCCGCCGATCGGGATCACCTGCGCGACGCCCGGCACCGACAGCAGTCGCGGCCGCAGCACCCAGTCGGCGTACTCGCGCACCGCCATCGGGCTGATCTTCTGCGGATCGACGGGAATCGCAATCTGCATGATCTCGCCCATGATCGAGCTGATCGGGCCCATGCGCGGCACCACGCCCTCGGCGATGCCTTCTTCCATCGACGACAGGCGCTCAGACACGAGCTGCCGCGCGCGGAAGATGTCGGTGCTCCAGTCGAAGGTGACGTAGAGGAAGGACAGGCCGGCCGAGGAAGTCGAGCGCACGCTCTCCACGCCGGGCAGCCCGTTCATTGTGGTTTCGAGCGGGAAGGTGATGAGCTGCTCCACCTCCTCGGCGGCCATCCCGCCGGCCTCGGTCATGATCGTGACCGTGGGCTTGTTGAGGTCGGGGAACACGTCCACCGGTGTGCGCGACAAGGTGAACGCGCCGTAGGACATCAGCACGACGCTGGCGATGATCACCAGCAGCCGGTTCTTCAGGCTGCTGTCGAGAAGCCACTTGAACATGTCAGCGCACCTGGTTGATCAGGGTGGCGCCTTGTGTGGCGACCCGGTCCCCGGCTTTCAGGCCCGAGATGACGGCCACCGTCACGCCGTCCAGCGGCTCGACCGTGACCGTGCGCGGCTCGAAGCGTTCGGGTGCGGACTTCACCCAGACGATGGTCTGGTTGGCCGGGTTCTTCATCAGCGAGGCGACGGGCACGGCGATGCCCTTGACCTTCTCCTTGCCCTGCACGAAGACACGCACGGGCTGGCCCACGGCCAGGGTCGAGAGCGCCTTGCCTTCAGCGCGGAAGGCCAGCGGCAGGGCCTGCTCGCGCAGGCTGCGCGCGGCGCCGACGAAGATCAGCGGCACGCGGGCGTTGCCGACGGCGAGGCTGGCGGCGCCGACATCGGAGGCCATGCCGGGATCGAAGGCTAGCGCCTCGATGCGCAGGCGCGCAAGGTCGACGATCTCGTACAGCACCTCGCGCGCATCGACCACCTGGCCGGCGACGACGCTCGCCGAGGCGATCACACCCGAGACCGGCGCCACCAACGCCTCGCGCGATGAGAGACCGGTGCCCACGGCAGCGATGCGTTCCGCCAGGCTCTGCGCCTCGCTCTCGGCGGCCTCGATGTCCTTGCGCGGCACCGTGTCGGCCAATTCCTTCAGGCGCGCCACGCGCTTGTCGGCCAGCGACTTCGCGGCACGCAGCTCGGCCAACTGCGCGGCCTGGTTCGAGCGTTCAATCGGCGCGGCGGACGGCACGACATAGGCCAGCACCTCGCCCTTGCGGACGGCCTGGCCGGGGTTGGGCAGGCCGCGCGGGCCGGGTTCGATGCGGCCGGCGTTCAGTGGCTGCACCTTGCCGCCGGCATTCGGGTCCATCACGACCTTGCCGTTCAGCTCGAACGAGCGCGGCAGATCGGCTGCGTCGGTCAACAGCGTGCGCACGCCGAGCTGGCGTTGGGCGGGCTTGGGTAGAAAGACGCTGCCGTCGGGCAAGCGCTGTGGGCCGTTGGCGCTGGGTGCGGCGGGGCCATTGCCATGGTCGTGGCCTTCGCCGGCCAGGCTGGGCGCACTGATGCCCAGCGACAGGCCCAGCGACAGCACGAGAGCGGGGAGGAGGAGGCGGCGGTTCGAAGTCATGCGGCGGCTCCGGCACGGCGTTGACGGCTGGCCGCAAGGCGGCGGCCGATGAGCATCAGGATGGCGAGCAAGGCGAGCGCAGCGGCCGCCCAGCTGGCGTATTCCTTCCAGGAGTGGACGTGCGCGGCCTCATCGGCATGCGCTTCTTCGTGGAGGTCCAGCTCGCCGGCGAGCAGGTCGATCTCCTTTCCGGCGGTCACGGTGGCGGTGATGGGCAGTACGCCGGGCTTTGGCGCGGCGGCGAGCACGACTTCGTAGGCGTTTTCGTGTTTCTCCGCCTTGAGCTTGGCGCCGCCGATCTCGAGTTCGATCTGCGCATCGGTCACCGGTGCGTTGTCAGCGGCGCGGTCGAGGTACAGCGTGATCTGCTTGCCGTTGAGCACGCCGACGAGCTCGAAGGTCTCGGAGACGGCCGCGAATCGCGGCAGTGCCGGGCCGGTGGCGACCGGGGCGGCATCGCCGTGGTCGTGGCCTTCGCCGGCCGTGGCCGGCAGTCCGGTGCCGAACACAAGGGCCGCGAACATCAGCGCGGCCAAGGGGTGGAATGACTTCATGGGGTGTGAGTCCTGAGAGGGTTCGCAGAGCGTGTGGGATTGGGCGCAGCTCATTGCGGCAGCAGGCCCAGGGCCTGCCGCCAGCCTGAGATCGCTGCAGCGAGTTCGATGCGGGCGCGTGCAACCTGCCGGTCAGCGTCGGCCGCCTCGGCTTCGATGCGCAAGCGCGTGGGCAGGTCGGTCTCGCCGAGCCTGAAGGACTTGTCGAAGAAGCCGCGCGATTCGCGGGCCAGCAAGGCGCGACGTTCCGCCGCGGCAAGTTGCGCCCTCGCGGCGTCGGTTCGCGCACGGGCGGAATCGCGCTCGCTGGCCAGGCGGGCGCGCTCCAGCGCCGTCTGAGCCTGCACTTCGACTGCTTCGGCGCGTGCAGCGGCCACGCGTGCGTCGTGGCGTGCGCCGCCGCCGAACGGGATGCGCACGCCGACGGTGAAGGTCTGCTGATAGGACTCCCCGTAGGTGCCCCGATCGCGTGTGGCCGCGATCGTCAGTTCGGGGCTGGCGCGTGTTTGCGCGGCCGCGAGGGCGACGGTCCCCTCGGCCACAGCGGCACGGTCCTTCAATGCCAGCAGTTCGGCATGGGTATCCATGTCGACGGTCGGCGTCGGTGATGCGGAGGGCTCCGGTTCGGCCGTGTGGGCGATCTCGCCGGCTGGGACGAGGTCCGGCATCGCGGTCAGCGCGCGAAGGTGCTGCAGGGCGGCCGTGAGCGTGCCTTCAGCCTGCGCCACAGCGGCTTCTGCCGCAGCCACGGCGCCATCGGCCTGGTGCTGGTCGGCGCGGGCCAGATCGCCGGCCTGGAGGCGCTTGCCCACGTCGGCCGCGATGCGCCTGACGTTGTCGAGCTGGCCGCGTGCCGCTTCCAGCTCCGAACGCGCCCGCTGCCATGACCACCAGGCCTCGCGGACGGTGGCCGCCACGCGAAGCTGGGCCGCCGTGGCGCGGCTCTCGACGGAACGCCCTTCAGCGTCGGCCAGGGACTGGCTGCGGCCCCGTTCGCCCGGCAGCCACAACGGGATGGCCACGCCGACCTCGTACTCGCTTGTGCCGAGATTGCGGTTCAGGCGGTCCGTCTTGGTGGACAGCTCCATCGCCACCGGCTCGGGGGTCAAGGACTGGGCCGCCTTTGCCTGGGCGCGTGCGGCATCTCGCCGGGCCGCCAGGGCTTGTGCCTCGGGCTGGCGCGCCCACGTCGCCTCGAAGGCACTGCGCAGTGTCGGCCGGTTCGGCTCCGAGGGTGCCGCCGAGGTCTGCGCCTGTGCGGCGACCAGACCGCCCGCCAGCAGGGCGGCGAGTGCCAGGTTCAGGGAGGTGCGGGCCAACTGTTGGCGCGGCCCGGCAGCCAATGATCTTCTTCGGTGCATCCGATGCTCCAGTGTTGAGAACAACCCACGGGAGACCGGCAAGGTGCGACGCTGAGGAACTCAGGGTCGGATCAGGCCCGGCAGGGCGCCGCTGACGGCAAGGTCACGCAGCGCGCACACGGGCGCGAACGGGCTTCAGGAAGGGAAGAGGCCCGCCTCGCCGATCAGGCGAGGGGCAGCCACTGAGGGCGTTCGGGCGGGCTTTGCGCCAGGGTGCGCACGATGCCTTCGACAGGCATGACCCGGTGCGAGGCCTGGGTGAGCGGGGATACGTCGCCGACTGGCGCTGGCATGCTGGCACAGGTGCCATGGCAGTGGCCGCAGTCGAAGTCGAACCCGGCAGGTGAGTCTTGATCTGCCGGCGCGCTGTCCTGATCGGCACCCGACAGACCCGCGTGCTCATGCTCGTGGTGTCCGAGATGCTGGGCAGCCTCACCGGTTTCGTGTCCGCAATACGCCGCCACCGCCGCCCAGCTGAACTGGAGCGGCAGCAGGGCGAGCATGAGGATCGCGAGCCAACGACGCATGAAAAGAGTCTAGCAGCTACAGAGTTTGGGACGAGGTCAGGGGGCCGATCGCCGTGACCGGCGTCACCACCTTTCGGCGCGGATTCGTCGAACCTGAGCGTTCATGCGGTGACGGATCACGTTCGCGTACAGCCAGCGCTTGAGGCCTGACAGGTTGGAGCCGTGGCGCGCGTAGAAGGCGTCGGGGCTGTCGAAGACCCCGAAGTCGTCGGCGATGCCTTCCTTCTGGATGTAGGTGTCCCGGCCCCGCCACTCGACGCCCGGTGCCGACAGGTCGGGCGTCGCGGCGCCGTAGCCGCAGAAGCGGCGTGCCTGGGGGAAGCGCCGCTGCAGGCTGGACAGGTAGGGCGCGTCGAGGATGAAGCCTTCCAGCGCGATCCAGCGGCCTTCGAGGCTGACCTCGACCCAGCTGTGGATGATGCGCTGCGGTGCCAGCCGGTAGGCCAAGCCGGTGATCGCGCCCTTCTGCAGCGGCTTGTCGATGGTGAAGCCGTGAAAGCGGCAGGGGATGCCCACCGCGCGCAGCAGGGCCATCAGCAGCGTGCTCTTCGTGTTGCACTGGCCGATGCCATCGGCCAGCACCTGGGATGCTGGCAGTTCGTCACCAGCGTTGTAGCCGAAGGCGATCTCGTTGCGCACGAAGTCGTAGGCGGCACCGATGCGGTCGTGCAGCGGCAACTCGCGCCATCCACGAGCAGCCACCAGGGCCTCGATGCGCGGATGCAGGAAGTCGAGCAGCGGGGTGGTGCTCAGGTGAGGCGAGAGGGCATCGGACATGGCGGAAGGCCTGCGGGTGTCGAGTGCCGCCATTGAAAAGCCTGAAACCACTTCAGAGTCAAGGCCCGCACGGTCGTCGGCCCTGCGACCCCCGCGAGCGATGCCCTTTTAGTGGGCGCCGTGCACGTGCCGTCGACGAGGAGCCGGCGCGGGACTGGCAGCCGCGGCGCGATCGAGTCCATCGAGGATGCCGCAGTCGGCCACCGCATGCGGCGCGGTGCAGCGTGCTCGCAGCGCCTTGAGGTCCCTCTCGAGTGCGCGCAGCTCACGGATGCGCTGTGCGACATGCTCGATGTGCTCGTCGAGCAGGGTGTTGATCTCGCCGCAGTCCTGTGCAGGCGCTTCGCGCAGCTGGATGAGGGCTCGGATCTCGTCGAGGGTCATGTCGAGGTTGCGGCACTGCCGGATGAAGGCGAGCCGCTCGACGTGGGCCGGCAGGTACAGGCGGTAGTTGTTCTCTGCGCGCGCGGGCGGCGGCAGCAGACCTTCGCGCTCGTAGTAGCGAATGGTCTCGACGGGCGTTCCAGTGGCTTCGGCCAGTGCACCGATCTTCATGCGAGGTTCCAGCTCAGGTCTTCGAGCGTGTGGAGCTCAGGGTGCTTGACTCTAATCCCACTACAGGGTTTGCAATAGCGGCAAGGTCAACCGGACTCCGAAGATGAAGCACGCCCAATCCGAGCAAGGTCACGATCACGTCGCGGTGCTGCCGGACGACGCTTGCGGCCCCTGCTGCGGGCACGGCGCCACCCCGTCCACGCCTGCCGCTGTGCCGCCCGGGGGCCAGAGCTTTCGCATCGCGACGATGGACTGCGCGGCCGAGGAGTCGGAGATCCGGCGTGCGGTCGACGGCCTGCCGGGTGTCCGGGGCTTGCGCTTCCAACTCGGCCAGCGGCTGCTGACGATCGATGCCGACGAGCCGGCCGTCGCCCCCGCGCTCGCGGCCATCCGCAAGGCAGGCTTCGATCCGCAGCCTGTTGCTCCGGCGGGCGCTGACCGAGCGCGCAGGGCCGACGACGGCCACGATCACGAATCCTCGCAGGGCCAGTTGCCCAGGCTGTCCGCCGCACTGCTGCTGGCCATCGCCGCCGAGGTCATTGGCTACTTCGCACCGGAGACGGTGCCTTGGCGCGCCGCCGGCCTCGCCATCGCAGCAGCGGCGATCTGGATCGCGGGCTTCGATGTCTACAAGAAGGGGCTCACTGCCCTGCGACATGGGCGGCTGAACATCAACGCCCTGATGACCGTCGCGGTGACCGGTGCGTTTGCCATCGGGCAGTGGCCGGAAGCCGCAATGGTGATGGCGTTGTACGCGATCGCCGAAGCCATCGAGGCGCGGGCGGTGGACCGCGCGCGCAGCGCCATCCAGGGTTTGCTGGCGATGGCGCCGGAGAAGGCCTGGGTGCGCCAGGGCGACGGTCGCTGGGCCGAGGTCCTGGTGACCGCGGTGACGGTCGGTTCCATGATTCGCGTGAAGCCAGGCGAGCGGGTGCCGATGGACGGCATCGTGCGCGCCGGGCAGACGAGCATCGACCAGGCGCCGGTCACTGGCGAGAGCATCCCGGTCGACAAGGCCGTCGGCGATCCGGTCTTCGCGGGGACGATCAACGCGTCCGGCACCTTCGAGCTGGAGGTGACGGCGCTGGCTTCGAAATCGACGCTGGCGCGGATCATCCACGCCGTTGAGGAAGCGCAGGCCACCCGTGCGCCGACGCAGGGCTTCGTCGACCGCTTCGCAGCGATCTACACGCCCGCCGTGTTCATGATGGCGCTGGTGGTCGCGTTGTCGGGCCCGTGGCTGCTGGGATGGACGTGGCTGCAGGCCATCTACAAGGCCCTCGTGCTGCTGGTCATCGCCTGCCCATGCGCGCTGGTGATCTCGACGCCGGTAACCATCGTCAGCGGCCTGGCCGCGGCGGCAAGGCGCGGCATCCTGATCAAGGGTGGCATCTACCTCGAAGAGGCCCGCAAGCTCAAGGCCATCGCGCTGGACAAAACGGGCACGATCACGGAAGGCAAGCCCCGCTTGGTGGACTGGGGCGTGGTGGACGAGTCAACCGACGCCGCGACGGCGGAGCACATCGCCGCTGTGCTGGCCGGGCATTCGGACCACCCGGTGTCGCGGGCCATCGCCGCGGGCCTCAAGCCGAACAGCATCGAGGCACACAACTTCACCGCGCTGGCCGGACGCGGCGTGCAGGCCGAAGTGAACGGTGTGGTCTACGCGGTCGGCAATCACCGGCTTGTCGAGGAACGCGGCCAGTGCTCGCCTGAACTCGAGGCGCGGTTGAAGCAACACGAAGAAGCCGGCCGCACGGTCACCTTGCTGGCGACGCCGAAACGTGTGATCGCGCTCTTCGCTGTCGCAGACACGATCAAGCCCTCGTCGCGCGAGGCCGTCGCGTCGCTGCGCGCGCTGGGCATCACCCCGGTGATGCTGACGGGCGACAACCAGGCCACCGCGACCGCCGTGGCCCATGAGGCCGGTATCGATCAGGCGCGCGGCAACCTGTTGCCCGAGGACAAGCTGGAAGCAATCAAGGCACTGCAGCGCGACCTGGGACCGACGGCGATGACCGGCGACGGCATCAACGACGCGCCTGCATTGGCTCAGGCCGACATCGGCGTCGCGATGGGCGCGGCCGGCACCGACACGGCGATGGAAGCGGCCGACGTCGTCGTGATGAACGACGACCTGCGCCGCATCGCCGAGACCGTGAATCTGTCGCGGGCCACGCACGCGGTGCTGTGGCAGAACATCGCGTTGGCGCTCGGCATCAAAGCCGTCTTCCTGGTGCTGGCGGTGTTCGGCAATGCCAGCATGTGGATGGCGGTGTTTGCCGACATGGGGGCGAGCCTGCTGGTCGTCTTCAACGGGCTGAGATTGCTGCGGGCGAGCTCATCCTGATCGTTGAGGCAGGTGCCGCGATTCGTCCGCTCTGCGAGCCGCTTTGTATTCGCTTCACAGCTGTCGGCGACGCTGTGTCGAGCGCGGTCCAGGTCGTCAAGCCATCAAGAACCCTTGCAGCGACAACAGCATCCTAGCCCAGTCGCTCCAGTGTCTCGACAAGTAGGAGTGGCCGAGCCGTAGGTCTCCGCGAGTACCCGGCCTTGGCCATGGGCGGTCGGTGGCAAGTGGCCGCTATGGGCGACCTTCATTCGAGGTCGATATGCTCTCGACCTTCAGCTTCTTCATCTTTTCCCACAGCGTCTTGCGGCTGATGCCCAGAAGCTCGGAGGTCTTCATGACACTGCCGCCGGTACGCTCCAGGGCTGTGCGGATGTGCCTTCGTTCTGCCTCCTCGACCATCGCATGAAGCGACGCAAACTCACCCGCCATCTGGTCGACTGTCAAGGCGTCCTGCTGGCGGGGGGCACTGTCCGGCACATCCAGGATGCCGGCCTCGCTGAGTACCACGGCCTCTTCCAGGTACGAGCGGAGTTCGCGCGCATTGCCCTTCCACGTCCGGGCCATCACGTCGCGCATGAAGGCTTCCGACATGGCCACGGGCCGCCCCTGCTCGACGGCGATCTGCTGCAGCATGCGCTCGGTCAGCCAGCGGATGTCCTCCGGGCGCTCGCGCAGCGGCGGCAACCCGATGCGGATCACCGCGAGCCGGTAGAACAGGTCTTCTCGGAAGGTGCCCGCCGCCATGTCGGCGTGAAGGTCACGGTTCGTGGCCGCGATGATGCGGAAGTCGCTGCGCGTCACCTTCTCCGAACCGAGACGGAAGAAGCTGCGCTCCTGCAGCGCGCGCAGCAGCTTGGCCTGCATGCTGGCGGGCAGTTCGCCCACTTCGTCGAGGAAGAGCGTGCCGCCGTCCGCGCGCTCCAGGTAGCCGCGGTGCATGCGGGCGGCGCCGGTGAAGGCGTTCTTCTCGTAGCCGAAGAACTCGGCCTCCATCATCGTCTCGGGCACGGCCGCGCAGTTCACTGCGATGAACTCGCCCTTGCCCGCGCGCTCGCCGAGTTGGTGGATCAACTGTGCTGCCACCTCCTTGCCCACCCCGGATTCGCCGGTCAGAAGCACCGGCACGCGCTGCTTTGCCACCTTGCGCACCAGCGACTCAGCGTGCCGCATGGCGGGCGAGATGCCGAGGACGCTGTCTGCCGGCGCTGCCGTGGTCGGCGAGCTGGCCTCCTGGACCATAGCGACCAGGCGCTCGATGTCGAAGGGCTTGGTCAGGTACTCGCGCGCTCCGGCGCGTACCGTCGCCACGGCGTCGTTGACGCTGCCATAGCCTGTCAGGAAGAACCAGGGCAGCTCGCGCTGCGCATGCGGCAGGTCCATGAACCACTGCGTCGCCAGGCCGTCGGTCAGGCGCACGTCGCTGATCACGGCATCGAAACCGGCCGGCAGCGCCTCGGCGGCCTCGGAAAGCCGGCGGCACCACTGGACCGTGAAGCCTTCGAGCTCGAAGCGCTGCACCAGGGACTCGCCCATGATCGGGTCGTCCTCAATCAACAACAGGCTCTTCATGGGTCTCTCGATTGGGTATCCAGAAGACAAGGCGCGTGCCCTGCAGGTGCGTTTCGTCGACGGCGAATCCGCCGCCGTACTGCGTCGCGATCTCGCGGCAGACCCACAGGCCGAAGCCGCGCGGGTCGTCACCACTCTCTGCGGCCAACGTGCTGTGGAGCGCCTTGGCGGTGAGCGTCTTGCCGCCGTGGGCCACGCTGAAGGTCACGCGATCTGCGTCGGCGCGCAACTCGGCGTGCACAGCACCGGGCTCGCCGGCCGCGGAGACGCCGTTGAGCAGCATGTTCAGCATCACCTGCCGCAGGGCCGCCGAGGGGGCTCGGATGGCCGACTCCACATCGACGGCCGTCGTCAGCTTCACGTTCCGATGCGACACGTCGGGATGCGCCAGAGTGACCACGTCGGCGAAGTCGTCGATCTCCAGTGCCCGGTCCTCGACACGCGCCTGGGGGAGCAGTGCCGCCACGGTGGTCTGGATCTGGTTGAGCCCGCGCCGTAGCAGGTCGAGCGTGCGCGTGCGCGTCTCTTCAGAACCTCCGTGCACGCTGAGTGTCTGGGTCGCCGTGAGCAGTCCTGCGAGCGGGTTGTTGATCTCGTGCGCGACGGCGGCGGTGATGCGGCCCACCGCCGCCATCCGCTCGGCCGACAGCGCGCGGCGCTCCGCCTGCTGGCGTACCTGCATCTCGGAGATCAACTGCTCGACGGCCGCGCTGATGCGGCCGAGTTCGCGGTCCTCGGTATGCGGCAGCTGCTGCTTCAGCGTGGCGGGCTCCTCGCGTCCCAGGCGCTCGATCACGCTGGCCACGCTCAGAACGGGAGCCGTCATCTGCCGGCCGATCCACCAGCCCGCGGGCAGAAGGATGAAGGCGGCGAGCCCGACGCCAATCAGGGCAGGCTGGCTGAGCGCTGCCCAGTCGGCCGCGAACACCGGCGCATCCACTTCGATGTAGGTGAAGCCAAGAACCTGGCCGTCCTCGCTTCGGATCGGCTCCAGCAGCGCCATCGAACCATCGGGCCTGTCGATCCGAAGGCGTTGGGTGACCTTGGCTGGCGACGGCAGCGTGATGCCGTTGATGGGCTGACCCATCAAAGCACTGGCAGTCTTCAGCAACTGGGGCTGGGAACTGGCGAAGATCCGTCCTTCGGTGTCGAGCACGGCAGCGCGCGCCTGGCCGGTCGACGCCCCCGGCAGCAACGCGGCCGTGTTGCGCAGCAGCGCGAACACGCGCCAGATGTCGTCCGCCGCCAGCAGCGGCAGCGACTGTGCCGAGAGCAGCTGCGCCGCGCGGTCCACCGTGGCCAGCGTTTCTGTGCGGGCCGTGCGAGCGAAGATCTGCGCCGCCACGGCCGTGACCAGCAGCGCCGCCAGTACCACGGCCAGCGACAGCCCCAGCGGGATCTGCACGCGATAGGGCAGCCGCGACAGCACTACGTTGATACCCCGGAGCCCGGCACGCTGCGCGCGAGCTGCCGGATGGAATCGAACAGGCCCACCTGTCCAGCGATGAAGCCATCGAGGTTGAGCGACTTCAGCAGCGCCCGACCCGCATCGTCCTTCTGCATGTCGAGCAGGCTTCGGCGCAGGGCCTCGATTCGTGCGGGCCCGGCGCCGGTGGTGGCCACCAGCGGCGGGAAGCCATGAAGGCGCGACTTCCAGATCACCTCGGTCTGGCTCGCACCGGCCATGCCCTGCAGCTTCATCGTCTCCCACACGTAGCCGTCGATCGAACCCGCGTCGGCCAGGCGTGAGGCCACCGCGTCGGCGACGTTGCGATGCCCGTGGGCGAAGAAGGCGCGCTTGAGGTCGCGCTGGCCGATGCCCGCGCGCGCGAACTCGCCCTGGGCCACCAGCCAGCCCGAGTTCGACAGCGGGTCCGAGTACGCGAAGACCTTGCCCGCCAGTGCCGACCAGCCCGTCACGGACGTGTCCCCGAGCGGGCGGATCAGGTAGGACTGGTAGGTCGGCTGGCCCTGGTACAGCGGCACGGCCACCAGCTGCAGTTGCGACTGGAAGCGCACGAACGGGTAGCCACAGGTCCAGGCCGCGTCGATTTGGCCGTTGAAGAGCAGGTCGTGCACGGCCTGGTACTGGTCGCGCGACACGAAGGTGACCCGGGTGTCCAGCCGCTGCGAGAGGTAGTCGGCCCAGCGCGCCAAGAAGGCGGCTTGGTCCGCCAGGATGACGGCGGTCAGCCCGATTCGAAGCCGCTCCTGGGCCAGCGCCAGGCCCGGTGCAGCCGTCAGCACGGCCGTCCCCTTTAGCAGTCTCCGTCTGTCCACGCCACGCTCCGGCGGTTTCGTTTTCGTAACGTACACCGCTTGCTCTGCGTTACGCCATCCGGACAAAGCCCTAAGCGCTCGACGCTAAGTGCTTGATTCGACTGTGAAAGCCGCGTGGCACGCGCTTTGCGCTGCATGAGCCGTTCGGATCACAACACCACAGGAGACAAGCCATGGAAGAGCACAAGCTCAGCCGCCGCATATTTCTCAAGTCCAGCGGTGGCGCAGCGGCGGTCGTCGGCACCGCCGGCGCGGCACTGGTGCCGGGTGCGGCCCACGCAGCCTCGCCGGCCGGCAGCACGTCGACCAATCTGAGCTACCCCAAGCGCAGTGTCGGCAAGGCGGGCGGCATGCCGGTCAACCAGGCCGTCAGCTTCAGCTACCCCGACGCGAGTTCGCCGTGCGTCGCGATCCGCATGGGCTCGGCCGTGCCGGGCGGCATCGGCCCCAACCAGGACATCGTCGCCTACAGCACGCTGTGCACGCACATGGGCTGTCCGGTGCAGTACGAAGGCGGCACCAAGGTCTTCAAGTGCGGCTGCCACTACTCGATGTTCGATGCCGAGAACGGCGGCCAGATGGTCTGCGGCCAGGCCACCGAGGACCTGCCCCGCGTGCTGCTCGAGTAGGGGTCCGTTTGATTTCAGTGCAAGAAGTGACGGTTCACGCCCGCCCGCAGAGCGAGCACTGGCGCGGGGTTCGCTCTGCGCCCTCACGCAAGTGCTTGTCAGGCAATGAGTTTCTGTTGGTCCTCCAATCGGCCGTTGAGCGCCTGTTTGTGGGGTCAATCTCAGCCGGCGGCGCTTGTTTTCGCCGCGGTTTGTGACGGCAGGATCTGGCCCGCGTAGCGCTCCAGCGGGAAGCGGAAGACCCCGCGCAGGTTGATCCCTTCCAGGCGCGTCGGCGCCACCCGCCCGATGAGCTCTGGCGGCACCACCTGGCGGCGGTTGGCCCAGCGGTCCAGCACGGACTGCATCTGTCGGGTGTTCCACGCCATCACGATGTTGGCCAAGAGGCTCAGCGCGTCGGCCACCGCCTGCATCTCGTCGGCCCGCCTGGCCTGTGCTGGCCCGACGCGGCCGGTGTAGATCGCCCGCTTCAATGCATTGACCGCCTCGCCGCGGTTGAGCACGCGGCGCAGCTCGCGGCGGAAGGCCTCGTTGACGAAGTAGTCGGCCAGGAACGCCGTGCGCAGCAGCTTGCCCAGTTGCACCCCGGCGTCGTAGATCGGGTCACCTCGGGCGGCCGAACCGAACCGGGCCAGTGCCGTCACCGCGCTGGCGTGCCCGCTCGACACCGATGCGGCCAGGTGCACCAGACTGTCCCAGTGTTCTTCGATCAGCGCCGTATCGATGGTGGCCTCGCACACGGCAGCGATCTCTCCTGGCACCTTCACGCCGCGCGGCACGAACAGGTGGCGCTGCTTGAGCTCCCGGAGCCTGGGACACAGATCGAAGCCCAGCAGCCGAGCCAGGCCCATGGCGAAGTCGGTGTAGCCGTGGGTGTCCACCGCCAGTTGCGTCGTCTCGACCTTCTCCTGCCGCACGACACCCTCGATGGCCGCACCCGCCTGGCGCTCGTTGAGCACGATCGGCTGGGCGTGGAAGATGCCCCAGCGGTCCTTGACGTGGCTGTAGATGCCGATGGAGGCCGTCTGCCGCCTGGGGTCCTGCCGCGCCTGCCAGACGCGGCGGCTGGTCTCCAGGCTCATCATGTCCGACGAGGCCAGATCGGCGCGGCCCCAGGTGGCGGCGATCGGTTGGCGTTGCATGTACTCCAGCACCGCCTGGCAGGCCAGGGCCAGCCGGCGCTCGTCGCCGGCCCAGCGCATGGCCTGGCGGATGCTGGTGGCCGACAGCTGCGGGATCATGCGTGCGCACTCGGCCGCCGTCAGGCTGGTGCCATGGGCCAGGATGCCGGCATAGACCATCAGCAGTTCCTGACCAGATCTCGGCTCGCGTCCGAGCATGATCCAGCTGAAGCGAACCTGGGCGTCCACCGCCAGGATGACCTCGGGCAGCTGCACCTCGCCGATGCGCTGATCGAGCCGGCTGCGCAACCTGCTGACTTCGGGGTCCTCGTCTTCGGCCGCCAGCGGCGCCAGATGCAGTTCGTCGTCAACACGCAGCGCGCCGGCCCGCACCGCCGTGGCCACCGCGTCGACGCCGGCGCGCACGCGCTCCAACAGCGGTGCGAGGAAGGGCGCGGCCTTGGCCGGCAACTGCAGCCTGGCGTAGTGGCGCCGTGCCTCGGCTGCCCACCGCTCCTGCGAGATGAACAGCCGCTCGCGGCCTCGGAAGCTCAGGGAGTGTTCGATCCAGATCGAGCCGTTGCGCAATCCCCGGCGCAGCGCGAACAGGGTGGCCACCTCCAGCGCTCGGAACGCTCGCTCGCGGTCGGCGTCGGCGATGTCCTGGCGCCATGCCGCGCCCAAGCGAGCGGCGGTGACCTCGACCGGCAAGGTCTTGTCCCCGGCTGCGTACTGCATGCGCAGGATGTCCAGCGCATGCAGCGCCGGGTGCTCACCCGTGGCCGTCCACGACAGGGTGCCGGCAGCCACCAGCAGCGAGCGCACCGGGGCGATGGAGGCGATCAATTGCCGACGGATGCCCGAAGCCCGGCTCGGCGCCTTCTGCGCGCGCCGGGCTGCGACCAGTTCGAGCAGCCGCATGCGCAGCTCGGCCGTGCCGGCTTCCTCCTGGGCCAGCTCGGCCAACTCCTGCAGCAGCAACTGGTACCGCCGCGACCAGTCGATGGGTGCAACCGCATCGTCGGCACATTGGCGCCAGAGATCGGCGACGCGGCGCTGGAACATGAGGATGAACTGGTCGGTGGCCGTCAGCAGGCAGTAGCGCAGGAAGCAGGCCATCTCGACGGTACGCGCCGGCTCCTTGATGCGCGCGCTGATCGAGGGAGGCCGCGTGGCCATGCGCCGGGCGTAGCGGCGCACGAGGGTGTCGTTGAGCTCGCCCAGGTGCCGATCCAGGCCAAGGTCGTTGAGGAAGGTGATGCGCTCGAGCACTTCGGCGATCTGGCGCGTGGAGTGCTTGGCCGGTGCGCTCCACAACCAGCTCTGGCAGTGCTGACCGTCGGGACGGCTGGCGGCCACCGCCGTCGCCCATTGCTTCAGGGTAGATGCAGGCGCCGCGGCTTGGATGGAAGCGGCGGTGGCGGCTTCGAGTTCGGCCAGCGCGGCCGCCACGAGCGTACGGATGGCGCGCTCGTGCACGATGATCAGCCGGTGCTCGTACAGCCAATGCCGGGCTCGCACCAGCAGCCGCTCGCGGTCGGCGGTGTGCGCAACCTCGTCGCGCAGGATGCGCACCAGTGCACGCCGCTGATGTTCGCTCATCCAGGCAAAGCCCAAGACCTCGCAAGCCTGCTGCTGGTGATCGAACAGGGTGCGGCCCCGGGTGTACAGCGCGCGCAGCGATGCCAGGTCAGGCGTCTCGATATCCAGCGTCTGGCCCAGGTGACGCAGCAAGGCCGCCGGCACGGCCCGAACGCTGTTCAACGGCCGACCGCTCATGCGCACGAAGCCGATGTGCAGCGCCAGGCCCAGCTTGTGGTGCTCGCCCCGGCGCCGCTCGATCAGTTCGCGCTCGGCTCGGCTGAAGGTGAAGAAGGCCTGCAGTTCGAACGCGGAGATCTCGCGCGGCAACTCCCGCAGGCCCAGGTACGGTGTGTGCCAGCCCTGCATAGCCGCCGCTCCCCACGAGTCGAAAAGCAGGCAAAGATACGCCGGGCTGCAGTGAACAGCAAACGCAGTCGAATCAACGACTTACGCCGGGACACCCGCGCCGTTGCTGGCGATCCGAACCGTCACTTTTTGCACCGAAATCAAACGGACCCCGAGTACGACGCGAAGACCGACACCGTCAGCGCCGTCGGCGTCGACGGGCTGATCTACGGTCGCCAGGCCAACATCCTCTGAGGAGCACGCGATGAGCACCACCATCAAGGACCGGATCGCGCTGCCCCCGAGGGATGCGCAGCGGACGAACATGACCTGCCACTTCTGCATCGTGGGCTGCGGCTATCACGTGTACAAGTGGGACGCCAACCGGGAGGGCGGGCGCCCGGCCGCCCAGAACGCGCTGGGCGTGGACTTCACGAAGCAGGTGCCGCCGCTGGCAATCACGATGACCAAGGCGATGACCAACACGATCACCGACCACAGCGGCATGCGCTGGAACATCATGATCGTGCCGGACAAGGGCTGCAGCGTGAACAGCGGCCTGTCGTCCACGCGCGGCGGCAAGATGGCCTCGTACATGTATGCGCACGACGGCATCGGCAAGGAGCGCCTGAAGAACCCGCGCATCAACCGCGGAGACCAGTGGCTCGACACGAGCTGGGACAACGCGCTGGCCATCTATGCGGGCCTGACCAAGAAGATCCTGGACACCGACGGCCCGAGCGGACTGCTGTACGACTGCTTCGACCACGGCGGCGCCGGCGGCGGCTTCGAGAACACCTGGGGCACCGGCAAGCTGATGTTCTCGGCGCTGCAGACGCCGATGGTGCGGATCCATAACCGCCCGGCGTACAACAGCGAGTGCCACGCCACCCGCGAGATGGGCGTCGGCGAGCTGAACAACAGCTACGAGGACGCGCAGCTGTCCGACTGCATCATCGCGACCGGCTGCAATTCCTACGAGACGCAGACCAACTACTTCCTCAACCACTGGGTGCCCAATCTCAGCGGCAGCACGGTCGACAAGAAGAAGAAGTGGTTCCCGGGCGAGAGCACGGCGGCCGCGAAGATCGTCATCGTCGATCCGCGCCGCTCGGCCACGGTCGCCATCTGCGAGCAGGTCGCCGGCAAGGACAACGTGCTGCACCTGGACATCGAGCCCGGCTCCGACACCGCGCTGTTCAACACCCTGCTGACCTACGTGGTCGACCAGGGCTGGCACGACAAGGACTTCATCGCGAAGAGCACCCGCGGCTTCGACGACGCGATGAAGGTCAACCGCATGTCGCTGGAGGACGGGTCCAAGGCCACCGGCATCCCGGTGGCGAAGATCCGCCAGGCCGCCGAGTGGGCCTACAAGCCCAAGGCCTCGGGCCACCGCCCGCGAACCTTCCACGCCTACGAGAAGGGCATCATCTGGGGCAACGACAACTACGTCATCCAGAGCGCGCTCGTGAGCCTGGTGCTGGCCACGCAGAACGTCGGCCGGCGCGGCACCGGCGTGTGCCGCATGGGCGGCCACCAGGAGGGCTACACCCGCCCGCCATACCCGGGCGACAAGAAGATCTACATCGACCAGGAGGTCATCCAGGGCCGTGGCCTGATGTACACGATCTGGGGCACCAACCCGTTCCAGACCACGCTCAATGCCGAGGAGCACCGGCGCGTGCTGGGCAAGCGCGCGCAGATCGTCAGCGAGGCGATGTCGCGTGCCCGGGGTGCCTCGGTCGAGCAGATGGTCGACGTGATCTACGACGCCTGCAAGAACAAGGGCGGCATGTACGTGGTGGGCATCAACCTGTACCCGACCACGCTCGCCGAAGAGGCGCACATGCTGCTGCCCGCGGCGCATCCGGGCGAGATGAACCTCACCTCGATGAACGGCGAGCGCCGCTTGCGCCTGTCCGAGAAGTTCATGGACCCGCCGGGCTCCGCGAAGCCCGATTGCCTGATCGCCGCCGACATCGCGAACACACTGAAGGCGATGTACGCGCGTGACGGCAAGGCCGAGATGGCCAAGCGCTTCGAGGGCTTCGACTGGAAGACCGAGGAGGATGCCTTCAACGACGGCTTCCGCCGCGCCGGCCGGCCGGGTGTCGGGCCGATCGACAGCCAGGGCGGCGACACCGGCTACATGGCCACCTACGCACTGCTGCGCAAGGCGGGCAACAACGGCGTGCAGTTGCCGATCAAGCGCGTCGACGGCGACAAGCTGATCGGCACCGAGATGCCGTATGCAGACGGCAAGTTCGACACCAAGGACGGCAAGGCCGAATTCAAGCCGGCGCCGTGGAACGGCCTGCCGAAGATGGTGGCGGACCAGAAGGCGAAGCACCGCTACTGGATCAACAACGGCCGCGCCAACGAGGTCTGGCAGACCGCGTACCACGACCAGTACAACAGTTTCGTGCGCGACCGGTATCCGTCGGCGTTCATCGAGATGAACCCGGAGGATGCGCGCACGATGGGCGTGAACCCGGGCGACGTGGTCGAGGTATTCAACGACTTCGGCAGCACCTACGCCATGGCCTACCCGCAGAAGGCCATCAAGCCTGGGCAGACCTTCATGCTCTTCGGCTACATCCGCGGCGTGGCCGGCGACGTGACCAGCCCCTGGGTGGATCGCAACGTCGTGCCCTACTACAAGGGCACCTGGGCCAGCATCAAGCGCGTGGGCAGCGTCGACGACTGGAAGCAGACCATCAGCTACAAGGAACGGCGCTTCGCCTGACGCGCGTGGCCTTGTCTCCTCGCGGCGCGGGGCGCCGTGTTGTGGGGGGTGCCTGCGGGCACCCCCGTTTTCAGGAGGACGTCCAAAAATGCAATCTCAGTCAGCAGCCAGAGCTCGCGACACCACGGATGACCGTCAATCGCCGCAGCGCGGCATCGGCAGTCCCTTCGAGACGGCCGATCCCGATGACTTCGGCTTTGCACGCACCCTCATCGAGACGCGCCGCAACGTTTCGCCGAAACGGCTGGTCGAGCCCGGGCCATCGCCGCAGCAGTTCGAAGCCCTGATGTCGCTGGCAGCCGCGGCGCCGGACCATGGCCTGCTGACGCCGTGGCGCTTCATCGTCGTGCCGGCCAGCAAGCGGTCTGCGCTGGCCGAGGTCTTTGCGCTGGCGCTGATCGATCGCGATCCGGGTGCGACGCTGGAACAGATCGAGTCGGCCCGCGAGAAGGCCTACCGTGCGCCATTGCTGATTTTGGCGGTGGCCTGCCTGGGCCCGCGCGAGCCCGACATCCCGCGGCTCGAGCGCATGATCTCCATGGGCGCTGCCGTGCAGAACCTCTTGCTGGGCGCGCACGCCATGGGCTTCGGCGCCGGGTTGACCAGCGGGCAGGCGATGAAGTCCAGACGCATGCACCAGCTGTGCGGCCTGGGGCATGAGGAGTGGGCTGTGTGCTGCGTGAACATCGGCACCGTCAGCCGAAGCAAGGCGGGCGCACGCGTGCGCCCATTGCCAGCCGACTTCGTCAGCGAACTGGGTGCTGCGCCCGTCGTCAGCTGAGGGCACCGGACCTCATCGGCTCCCGACAGTCAGCCGCAGCATCCACCGGGGTTGCCTTCCAAGCCCTGAGCACGCTGCACCTGGATCGGCGGGCAAGGCACGGTGCCGTACGAGCAGTAGACACAGCAGTCACCGACTTTTGGCCTCAGGATCGCGCGGCAACCCTTGCACTCGTAGAACCACTGGCACGCGTCGGTGGGCATGACCTCGGCCTTGGCATGTCCGCAATTTGGACAGGTCAGCGTCGAGTTCAAGTCTGCGGTAAATGCGGTCGACGTCACTTCGGTTCTCCGACCACCGTCGAAGGGTAGCCCGCATCCCTCGTCGCCCGCGTCAGAGCCCCGACGCTGGTCTTCGCGTCGTCGAAGCTGACGACGGCCTGCCGCTTGGCGAAGTCGACTTCGGTCCGGCCGACACCCTCGACCTTGCTCAGCGCCTTCTTCACCGTGATCGGACACACCGCGCAGTCCATTGTCGGCAGGGCCAGGGTGATGGTGCGCGGTGCACTCCACGCGGACGCTGCCGCTGCGGCACACAGGGCAAAGACCAGCCAAGTTTTCATGTCCGTGTTTCCTTCGGTCAGTAGAACCATGGGGCGGCCCAGGGGAAGACCAGCGCCGCCGCCACCAGCAGCGCCACCGCCATGAACAGCAGCCGGTAGCTGCGGCGAACCGTGGGCACGGCGCATACCTCGCCTGGCGCACAGACAGCGGCCGGCCGCCAGATGCGTCGCGCCGCCAGCCACAGTGCGCCGAGTGCGAATGCGATGAACAGAGGCCGCCAGGGCTCCAGCGCCGCGAGGTTGCCGATCCAGGCGCCGGATACGCCCAGGCTCAGCAGTAGAAGCGGGCCCAGGCAGCAACCCGAGGCCAGCAGGGCCGCAAGGGCGCCCGCCAGCAAGGGTGCGCCACCGCCATCGGACGGTGAGCCGGATGACGAGTCCGCGACCGGATGCGCAGCCATGCAGGCAGCATACTTCCGTGCCCAAGTACGGAGTCAAGCGAGATGCCCGAAGCCACCGACACACTGACCATCGGCGCATTGGCCGCCGCGGCGGGCGTGAATGTCGAGACGATTCGCTTCTACCAGCGGCGCGGTCTGCTCGATGAACCAAAGCGCCCTTGGCGCAGCGTGCGGCGCTATGGCGCGCAGGATGCAGCGCGTGTGCGCTTCATCAAGTCGGCCCAGCGCATCGGCTTCAGTCTCGACGAAGTGGCGCAACTGCTGCAACTCGAAGACGGCACGCGCTGCACGCAAGCGCGCGAGATTGCGGAGCACCGGCTGGTCGACGTGCGCCAGCGGCTCGTTGACTTGCAGTGCATCGAGGGCGCTCTGGCAGCCCTGGTGGCGCGATGCAAAAGCGCCCGCGGCCTTGTGGCGTGTCCGCTGATCGCGTCCCTGCCGGAAGTGGCGTGATGGAACTGCTGAAGGTGTCGGCACTGTTCGCGCTCACGGCCCTGCTGGAGATCCTCGGCTGCTACCTGCCCTGGCTGGTGCTAAAGCAGGGTAAGCCGGTGTGGCTGTTGCTGCCGGCTGCGCTGGCCCTGGCGGCTTTCGCGTGGCTGCTGACCCTGCACCCCGCTGCCGCCGGGCGCACCTATGCGGCCTACGGTGGCATGTACATCGTGGTGGCGCTGGCCTGGCTGCACATCGTCGACGGCGTGTCGCTGACGCGCTGGGATGCGGTCGGTGCTGCCGCGGCGCTGGCGGGGATGGCGATCATCGCGCTGCAGCCTGCAGCACCGGCCTGACGCGGCCCGCAACGGGCCGCCATCAAATGCGGCTCGTGCGGGTAGTTGCACCGAGGCTGTTCAGGCCAAGGAGCGCGCCTGGGCGTGCACGTGGTCGGGGCCGTGGCCGTGACCATGCGCGTTGTGCGCGGTTTCGGCCGGCAGAGGCATGCAGCCGTTGCCCAGCGGCGCCCGCGTGACCTGCAGCGTCACGTGCCGGATCTCGAAGTGCTCGTGCAGTTCGTCGGTGGCGTGGTCCAGGAAGCGATCGTCGCCGCCACCCTCGGGCATCACCAGATGGGCGGTGAGCGCGATCTCCGAGGTGCCCATGGCCCACACGTGCAGATCGCTCACGTACGCCACGCCGGGCAGAGACTCCAGAAGGGCCTGCACGGCATGCAGGTCCACGCTCTCGGGCACGCCATCGAACAGCAGGTGCAGCGACTGCTTGAACAGGTTCCAGGTGCCGATCACGATGACGGCCGCGATCAGCAGGCTGACCACCGGGTCCAGCCAGGCCCAGCCGAACCACAGCGCCAGGCCGCCGGCCACCACCACGCCGGCCGACACCAGCGCATCGGCGGCCATGTGCAGGAAGGCGCCGCGGATGTTGAGGTCGGCCTTGCGCCCGCGCATGAACAGCAGTGCGGTGGCGGTGTTGACGACGATGCCGATGACAGCCACCACCATGATGGTGACGCCCTCGACGGGCTGCGGCGACTGCAGGCGATGCACGGCCTCCCAGGCGAGCGAGCCCATGGCCACCAGCAGCAGCAACGCGTTGATGAAGGCGGCCAGGATGCTGGCGCGCTTCCAGCCGTAGGTGTGGCGGGCATCGGGCCGCAGCCGGCCGGCCAGCGCGCCGCCCCAGGCCAGCACCAGGCCGATGACGTCGCTGAGGTTGTGCCCGGCGTCGGCCAGCAGGGCCAGCGAGTTGATCTTCCAGCCGTAGAAGGCCTCGATCGCGACAAAGGCGATGTTCAGCGCGATGCCGATGCCGAAGGCGCGGTCGAAGCTGGCCGGTGCATGGCTGTGGCCGTGGTCATGGCCGGCACTCACGATGAACTCTTTCGGCGCAAGGTGCCCGAGAGTTCGGCGCCCGGGGCCACGGTGTTGAACACCGTGCCGTACTTGCGCACGTTGTCGTGCAGCAGGTCCAGCCGCCGGTCGGGCTCGTCGGTGTCGACGACGATCTCGTAGGTGATGGATTCCATGCGCGGCGGCACGTCCTGACGAACGCCGTGCACATGCACTTCCACGCCACGCAGCGAGAACTTCAGGATCGGCGTCACGCGCTCGATGCCCTTGATCATGCAGGCCGACAGCGCCGCCAGCAGCAGCTCGGCCGGGTTGAAGGCTTCGCGGTTGCCCGCCATGTCGGTGTCCAGCGTGATGACGGCGTCCTTGCAGCGCGATTCGCTGGCGTGGGCGCTCAGGCGCACCGACACCACGTCGAACTGCATCTTGGGTCTGGCGGGATCAGACATCGGCGCTCTCATCGAACGGGTGGGGCAATTCTTGCCATCAAACCACGAAACCCAGGCCCTGGGCGACCCACCAGACCCCGGCAGCCCCCAGCAGCACCGCGAAGCTGCGCCGCCCCGGCAGCCACCGCTGGGCTGGCGCCACGCGCTGCATCAGTGCCGTGGCCGCACCCGGCATGGCGCCGGCGGCCAGCAGCAGCACGCTGTGACCGATGCCGTAGGCCAGCAGCATGCCTGCGCCCCACCACATCGACGCGCCGAGCATGCTGCCCGAGCCGGCCAGCGCCAGAGCGGCGGCCAGGGCCGGGGTGGCGCAGGGGCTCATCACGGTGCCGATCAAGGCGCCGAGCAGCACCGCGCCCCACAGTCCCGAGCGGGCGAGCCGCTGTTGCAGGCCGGCCGGCAGTTGCAGGCCGCAGGCGGCGGCTTCGGCGCGCCAGAGCCAGACGGCCGCGGCCACCACGCTCAGGCCCACGCCAACCGACCACGGGCCGGGCAGGGTGCCCAGCAGCATGCCCAGCCGGGCGGCCATCAGGCCCAGCACCAGCAGGGCGGCATTCATGCCGGCCACGAACCCCAGCGCCAGCACCCAGGCGCGCCGCGGCGTCGCGGCCTGTCCACCCACGTAGCCCACGGCCACCGGCACGGCCACCAGCACACAGGGCGAGGCGGATGTGAGCACACCGCCTGCCAGGGCGGCCAGCAGCGCCTCGGTGCCGGTCATCAGGCACGGCCCTCCAGCCGCGCCAGGATCGCAGCGGCCGTCATCGTGCCCAGGTTGCGGTGCGTCTCCTGGCCTGCACCATCGAAGAACACCTGCGTCGGCATGAGCTGGATGCGAAAGCGCTGCAGATAGCCGCGGTGCTTCTGCGCGATCAGGTCCACGTTCATGACCGTGAAGCGCGCGCCGTGCGCCCGCTGCAGGGCCGCAAGCACGGGCTTCATCTCGCGGCAGGCCGCGCAGGCGTTGGCGCCGAACTGGATCATGGCCGGGCGACCCTGGCGCAGGGCCTGCTCCACGGGATCGTCCGGTTCCGATCGCGCAGCGTCCGGGCTTCGCGTGCCGCCGTCGCAGCCCTGCAGCACGACGCCCAGGCCCGCCATGCCGGCCAGCCGCATCAGGGCGCGCCTGGTGCGCGGGGCCGCCTGCCCGCCGGGAGTGTCGGTGCGCGACGCGTCCATGGGCTCAGGCTGTCATGTCAGCAGCAGGAGCCGCCTTGACGCTCCGGCGTCGCTGCCGAGCCGCAGCAACTGCTGGCGGTGGTCGCGGGCGCGCAGCAAGAGCCGGTGGGCGCCGCGGTCGGCGCGGTGCCGCAACAGCCGCCGGCCGTGGCCGACGCGTCGGGGCCTGCCGCGCGGGTGCCCTGGATCGGAAAGCCCTTGCGGGCCCATTTCTGGATGCCGCCGTCCATGTTGGCCACGCGGGCGTAGCCCTGGAACATCAGGAAGTAGGTGGCCTTCAGGCTGCGCGGACCGGACTCGCAGGCCAGCACCAGGTCGCGGTCGCGCGGCAGTTCGGCGAAGCGCTGCTCGAACTCGGACAGGGGAAGGATCACGACCCCCGGCACGTCGAAGGCCAGCCGGGCCACCTCGGCGCGCTCGCGCACGTCGACGAGCAGGGCGCCTTCGCCGAGCAGGCGGCGCGTGGTGGTGGGGCAGACCTCGCGGGCCTGCGGCAGATCGACGGGTGCGTTCATGGTGCGTGTTCCTCCGGAGTGTTCAGGCGGCCAGCCACTGCTCGACCTTGCCGCGGCTGGGCACGCCGCCGGCGTGCACCACCTTGCCGTCGATGACCACGCCCGGCGTGCTCATCACGCCGTAGCCCATGATCTCGCGCAGCTCCTCGACCTTGGCCAGCGTGACCGGCACGCCCTTGTCCTTGGCCACCTGCTCGATCAGTGCAATGGTGTTCTTGCAGTTGGCACAACCCGTGCCGAGTACCTTGATGTCCATGGGATGGCTCCTTACTCTCGTTCCAGTTCCAGGTAGGTGCGGCTGCCGTTGCCGGGCATCAGCTCGGCCGCATTCAGCAGCCGCATGAAGGGCGTGGCGTCGAAGGACTTCACCGCGGCGCTCACGTCGGTGCCGTCGTCCACGGCCTTCTTCATGTGCGCGCGCAAGGCCTGCAGGTAGGCCTGCGTGTCGGCCTTGGCAGCGGCCAGGTTCGTCACGCGGCCATGGCCGGGGACCAGCACCGCGGGGTTCAGCTGTTCGATGACCGCGAAGGTGGCCAGCCACTGCTTCGTGTTGCTGACCGGGATGACGCCCAGCATACGGTCGATGTAGACCACGTCGCCGGTGAAGAGCACGTTCTTCTGCGGCAGCCAGACCAGGGTGTCGCCCGGCGTGTGGGCGCCGCCGCGGTGCTTGAACTCGAAGACCACACCCCCGAGCTCCAGCCGTTCGTCGGCCGCCTTCAGCCAGCGCGTGGGCAGGGTGGGCACGGTGCCATCGACCTTGGCTCCCAGCGTGGCCTTCAGGCCCACCAGATGGTCGTTGCCCCGGTTCTTCATGTCAGCCTCGCCGCCGGCATGGCCGATGAGTTCGGCACCCTGTCCCTGAAAGTAGCCGTTGCCCAGCCAGCGATGATCCTGACCGCCGGTGTTGACCACCCAGCGGATGGGCTGTGGCGTGACCTTGCGTGCGGCTTCTGCGATCTGCCGTGCGCCCTGGGAGGTGGCGCCGCTGTCGATCAGCACGGCACCGGCCGGCGTCACCACCAGGCCGATGGTGGCGTTCAGGCCTTCGTTCTCCGCCGTGCGGGCTCCAGTCTCGCCGACGAAGGCGTAGACGCCCTCTGCGACGCGCTGGAACTCGACGGTGACGGCCTGCGCGAGGCCGCAGGCGAGGCTCAGGCCAGCGGCCAGCAAGCGGGCAGGCATCGTGTGGGGAAGGCTTCGCATGGGCATCAGAGGACAGCGTTGAAGATGAAGCCCACGGCCAGAATGCCGGTGGCCACGACGGCGGCGAAGGTGGCGATCAGTCGCAGCTTGAGCACCTTGCGCAGGATGATCATCTCGGGAAGCGAGAGCGCGATCACGCTCATCATGAAAGCCAGCACCGTGCCCAGCGCCGCGCCCTTGGCGAGCAGGGCCTGCACGATGGGGATGATCCCGGCGGCGTTGGTGTACATCGGCACGCCGATCAGCACCGCCAGCGGCACTGACCACCAGGCGTCCTTGCCCATGAACGAGGCCATGAAGTCCTGCGGCACCCAGCCGTGGATGCCGGCGCCGATGGCGATGCCGGCGAGGATGTAGGGCCAGACCTTGCCGACGATCTCACGCACGCTGGCGAAGCCGCCTTCGATGCGGTCGGCAAGCGTCATACCGTCAGCGCCGGCCAATGCCTGCACCTTGGGCATGTCGCGCACCCAGTCTTCGAGATGCGCCTCCATCTTGAGCCGCCCGATCACCCAGCCGGCGACGATGGCCACCGAAAGGCCCAGGCCAAGATAGAGCGCCGCGATCTTCCAGCCGAACAGGCCGAACAGCAGGGCCAGTGCCACCTCGTTGACCATGGGTGCCGAGATCAGGAACGAGAAGGTCACGCCCAGCGGCACGCCGGCCTGCACGAAGCCGATGAACAGCGGTACGGCCGAGCAGGAGCAGAAGGGGGTGACGATGCCCAGGCTGGCCGCCATCACGTTGGCCGCACCTTCGCTACGCCCGGCCAGCAGCGCGCGGGTGCGCTCGGGGGTGAAGTAGGAGTTGATCATCCCCATCACGAACACCACGGCCGTCAGCAGCAGCAGCACCTTGGGGGTGTCGTAGAAAAAGAACTGCAGGGCACCGCCCAGGTGGCTGTCGCGGTCGATCGGCAAGGCGGCCACGAGCGCCTCCGAGGCCGGCACGAGCGACTGGTACAGCGCCCACCAGACCAACGCGGCTGCGGCGAGAAAGGTGCGGGGGTGCTGGCGCGGCAGGCGCAGGGTGCGCTGGGACAGGGTCAGTGTGCTCATGCGGAGGCCTCTTCACTGTGAAGACGAAGAGATCCGCAAAAGGATGCAGCCGCGCCCCCCGTGGCCACTGACCTGGATCAAGGCCCGGCCGCGAAGCCGATCAGGCGCCGGACTCTGGCCGGGGCACGTGGCCGCTGACGCTGCCGTCGTCGTCGAAGCGGACCTGGCAGGCCGAACTCATCTGCTCGCGCATGCGCTGCCGCGCACGCAGTAGTCGCGACTTCGCTGCGCTCAGGCTCAGGCCGTGGCGCTCGGCGAACTCGCGCTGGGTCTGGCCTTCGAGGTCGCAGGCACGCAGGATGGCCGCATCGCCGGCCGACAGTTCACCGAGGACGCGGGCCACGCAGTCGGCCAGCGCGTCGACCGGTGCAACCGTTTCCGGAGGCGGTGCCTCGATGTCTAGCCCGCCTTCATCGAGGGCGACATGGGACTTGGCGAGTCGGGCCCGGTCGACCAGGGCATTGCGGGCCACCTGGAACAGCCAGGCTCGCGGGTTGTCCAGGCTGCAGAAGCCCTCGCCCTGGCGCATCGCCTTGAGGAACACGTCCTGCAGCAGGTCCTCGGCGGCGTGGGCTTCCGGCAGCTGGTGGCGCAGGTAGCCGAGCAGTTCCCCTTCATGTGCGGCCCACGCCGCCGCCACGCAGGCGAAGCGGCCAGCGTCGGTGGACGTGGAGGTCGATGGCTTCATCGAGGGGTTCCCGCGGAGAGGATAGCTGGCGCATCGGCCGGCGCCTGTGCGCGCAGCGCCAGAAGAGCCGCGAAGGCCGCCAGCCCGATGCCTGCTGTCACCCAGAGCGCGCCGGCCTGCAGCCGGTCGAGCGCAATGCCGAAGAGAAACGGCGCCAGGGCCTGCGCCACGCGAGCGGGGACCATCAGCCATCCTTGCCGGGCCCCATAACCCGCGCTGCCGAACAGCACCAGCGGCAGCGTGCCCTTGGCGATCGTGAGGATGCCGTTGCCGGCACCGTGGAGGATGCCGAACAGCGGCGCGAGCGCGGGCCCGCCGACCAGCAGCACACCCACGCCGATCGGATGCATCGCCGACGCGAGTCGCGCCGAAAGCAGCGGGTGGACCTGGCGCAGCCAGCCGAACTCCGCCACGCGCGCAGCCACCTGCGCGGGGCCGATGAGGCTGCCGACGAGCACGGCGGTGGCGAGTGTCGCCCCGGCCGCCTGCATGAGCCGCGGCAGGTGCGCCGCCATGGCCGTCGAGATGAACCAGGTCGAGGCGAACACAAACGACAGGATCAGCATGGGCCGCCATGCCTGCCGAGCTGCGGGCGCCTCGGCGGGCGCCTGCGTCTCGGGCGCCTCGGCGGGCGCCTGCGTCTCGGCCGTCTCGGCGGCGCTCGTGACCGCCGGTTCCGTCGTGGAAGCCGCCTTCGGCAGCAAGGCATTGAGCGGCAGCCCGATCAGCAGGTGCAGCGCGGCCCACACGAAGCAGGCATGACGCCAGCCGTACTGGCTCTCCAGCCAGGCCGACAGTGGCCAGCCCACCGTGCTAGCAAAGCCGGCGATCAGCGTGATGCCGGTGATGCTGGTGCGTGCGTCCCTGCGGTAGAGGCGGACGAGGGACGCGAAGGCCGATTCGTACAGGCCGCTGCCCATGCCGATGCCGAGCACGATCCAGGCTGCGAACAGGCCCGCGGGGCCCTGGGCCATCCCGAGGCCTGCCAGTCCCAGCGCGAACACCACGCTGGTGGCCATCAGCACCGGCCGGCCGCCGAGCCGGTCGATGGCCGCGCCGGAGCGCGGTCCGATCAGCGCCGAGACGATCAGGGCGACGCTGAAGGCAGCGAAGACGGTCGGCACGGTCGTGCCCAGGTCTCGCGCCATCGGCACGGCCAGGATGGCCGGCAGGTAGTAGGTCGAAGCCCAGGCCAGCGTCTGCGCCGTGCCCAGGCTCGCGACCACGCCAGCGCGCCGGTTGCGCCTCGGGCTCGTCATCAGCAGCAGGCAGCCGCTGCGCGCCGTGGCTCGGCCGCGGGCTTGCGAGTGGAGCCGCAGCCGCAGCCGGATTCGCCGTCGGCCTTCTTCTGCTCGTCGAGCGCGCAGCAGGCCGAAGCGTCGGCCTTTGCCGGGCCACCGCAACAGCCCGAGGCCGTCGCCGCGGCGGCTTCCTTCTCGATCACCGGTTCGGCCTTGGGCGCGCCGCACGCGCTCGTGCCGCAGCCCGAGGCGGCCGGCGCGGCAATCGTCGCGGACGCCGTGGGTGCTCCGCCGCAACACGAGCCGTCGGCGATGCCCTCCGTGGCGCTTCCGCTGGCACTGCACACGCCCGTCTCGGGCAGGTCGAGTTCGACGCGATCGGCCGCCTCGATGTCGCCGGCGATCGCGGCGACGACCGAGCGCACCTGCTCGAAGCCGGTGGCCATCAGGAAGGTCGGCGCACGGCCGTAGCTCTTGACGCCCACGGTGTAGAGCCCCGGCTCCGGGTGGGCCAGTTCGCGGTGCCCGTGCGGACGCACCGTGCCACAGCTGTGCAGGTTCGGGTCGATCAGCGGGCCGAGTGCCTCGTTGGACTCCAGCCACGGGTCGAGCTTCAGGCGGAGTTCGCTGGTCAGGGCGAGGTCGGGCCGCTGGCCGGTGGCGCAGATGATCTCGTCGATGTCGTCGAGGCGTTGCTCTCGCCCCTCGGCGTCGATACCGAACACGCTCAGCCGACCCGCGTGGCGCTCGATGCGCGTGATGCGAAGTCCGGCGTGGAATGCCATGCCGCCCGAGTCGCGCAGCTGGCGCAGCGAACTGCCGAGCGCACCGCGAGCCGGCAGCGCATCGGCGTCACCGCCGCCGAACACCCGCGTCAGGGTCGGCGAGCGCACGGCCCACACCAGCTTGGTCCCGGGCACCCCGCGGGCCAGGTCGGCGAGGTAGAGCAGCGCATTGGCCGCGGAGTGGCCTGCGCCGACGACCAGCGTGCGCTTGCCGGCGTAGCGGCTGCGCGCTGCGCCGAGCACGTCCGGGATGCCGTAGACGATGCGGTCCGCCGCTTCCCGCTCGCCGATGGCCGGCAGGCCACTCGCACCGACCGGGTTCGGCTGGTTCCAGGTGCCGGTCGAGTCGATCACGGCGCGCGCCTTCAGCTCGATGGTTTGACCGCCGCGCAGCGCGCGGATCACGAAGGGCGCCTTCTCTCGTCCGGCGCTCTTCACCTTGTCGAAGCCCTCGCGCGTGACCGACACCACCCGGGTGTCGAGATGCAGCGAGGCGGCCACCTGCGGCAGACGGGCGAAGGGCTGGAGCACGCGCTCCACCACTTCGCCGGCCAGCGGGAGTGCGTCCGGATCGGGCGCGCGCCATCCGGTGGGTTCCAGCAGCCTGGCCATCGTGGCATCGATGTCGTAGCGCCAGGGCGAGAACAGGCGGACATGGCCGTAGTCGGCGAGGTTGGCGCCGACGCTCTCTGCGGCTTCGAGGATGAAGAACGGAAGGCCGCGCTCGATAAGCTTGGCTGCGGCCGCCAGGCCGACGGGGCCTGCACCGAGCACCGCGACCGGCAGGCTCTCGAGCCCGGTGGCCTTTGGCTGTTCGAAGCTCAGCAGCATGAACCCGGCGCTGGACGGGCAGGCCCCCTGGAACTCGGCCGACTGCTGCAAGGCCGGAGGTGCGTTGGCGCGATCTGCCGGCGTGAAGCCGAAGCGCTGGAAGTAGTCGCGCGCCGTGGTCGTCAGCAGGGCCACGGCCTTGAAGTTGCGGCGACGCGCCTCCTCGAGAACGAGCGAGACCATCTGCCGGCCGATGCCCTGGTGCTGCAGGCCGGGTGCGACCGCGACCGAACGCAGCAGCGCGACATCGCCGCGCGGCTCGGCGCCGGCGCAGCCGACGACTTCCCGACCGGCCTGGGCGACGACGAAGGTGGCGATGTGTTCCCGCGCGCCTTCGAGTGGCAGCCGGTTGGCGCGGAGCAGTGCTTCGATGGCGGGCCAGTCGGCAGAGTGAGCCTGGCGCAGCGAGAGAGGGGTGTTCAGCAGCATGATGTTCGATCCTTGACAGGGGTTCGGGCCTGCGGGGCGGGGCAGCAGGAGGCGATGTCCACGTCCTCGCGCAGGGCCTTCAGCAGCAAGAGCAATGACTTCTCGACGGTGGCGCGGTCGCGCGTGCTCAGGTGTTCCAGTACACGGGCCGCGTGGTTGTCGAGCGTGGCGTTGAGTTCATGCACGCGCTCTTCGCCATCGGCGGTGAGCGTGACGAGCCAGCTTCTCGCGTCGAGCGGATTCGGTTCCTTCGTCGCCCAGCCACGTTCCACCAGCCCATCGACGGCCCGGGACACCCAGCTCTTCTCA
>Ga0209573_1000430_pt1 | contig 91009 bp, 95 predicted proteins | sample TNRBio252014_DNA_FD_185870 | JGI IMG/M metagenome (GOLD analysis project Ga0209573, IMG submission 185870) | Wastewater treatment Type I Accumulibacter community from EBPR Bioreactor in Madison, WI, USA - TNR Reactor_6/25/2014_ DNA (SPAdes)... | ecosystem: Engineered > Bioreactor > EBPR >... | reverse complement strand
TTGAATCGCCATTCGCACTCCTTCAAGAATAGGCCAAAATGTTCTTTGGGAACACCGTTAAATTTCCGCATATGACGCTTGGCCTGATTCCAGAAATTCTCGATGCCGTTGATGTGATTTTTCTTGTCGGCGAAGAGCTTTGAATGGTTGATCCGGTAGTGCCGGATCACCGTCAGCACCCATGCCGAGCCATCGTAAGTGTAGAGCAAATTCACATCGTTCGCCCACACCGTCAGCCCTTCCCATGGGGTCACGAAGTTCCATGCGGTGGTATAAAACGCGAGTGCTTTGGCTTGCCCAGTCCATGCGCCCGTCGGTGATGCGCCGACGATGTAGCTATCACCTGCGACAGGAGAACCGTGAGGAGCATGGTGACGCGCCAGCCGAACTGATGAAATGGGTCTGGGCTGATGGCAGAAAGCTGAAGGGGTTGGTGAAAAGGAGGAAGGCGGAGGCTTTGTTATATCAAACCTGACTAACTTGCCCCCTCAATGTTTCTCACAAAAATATGTGGGTGATGACTCTTTTTGAGGCGATATAAATGTGCCGGTCGCTTTCCATCGTGACGCATTTCAGCTGTTTCCTCAAGTATGTCTGCGCTCAGAATTCTCCTGCGAAAAGATTTGTGATCTACTTTTTTTTCTAGGATGATTTCATAGACTTTTTGCAGTTCACCTAATGTAAAATCCTTTGGCATTAAATAAACGGGAAGCGAGGTGTATAACACTTTGCTGCGTAGCCTTTCCGTGCATTTTACCAGTATATCCGCATGATCAAAGGCGAGTTTGTCCTTAACTTTCCCACCAGTTACCTTTGACCACTTTATATCAATCGCCCCTTTGCCAGCTCGTAATTGCACTTCATGGCAAGGTATCAGCGCAAAATACACAGTCGTGACTGACCAACCTCTGGGGTCACGTTTTTTATTTCCTATTGTCCCAAACTGCTCAAGATATGGGGTTTTAACCCCAGTTTTTTCCTCTAGCTTGCGCTTCGCTGTGGATTCAAGGTCGCTATCTTTTTGAAGATCAATGAACCCACCAACTAATGACCATCTGTCTTTGAAGGGATGTTCCGCACGTTTTGCTGTCAAAACATGCAGGTGATCATCCAGTACCGTAAATATCGCGGTATCTACCGATGTGCTCGGTCTTTCAAAAACAGTTGGATCATAATCGCGTAAAAAATCTTCTTCCGATTGATGAGTGTCTTTCACCTTAATACCCTCGCATTATGATTATAGTTCTGCATCAACAGCTTTCCTTATCTCCGATAAAGAGATTGGCTTCGTTAATTTGCCATCTAGGAAAACAGTTTCCAGAAGACCTTGATCTTCCTGCTCTTCCGCTTGAGGGGTGCAACGATCTCTGTTTTGCCGCCAATGCTCGTAACATCTATTTTTATGTGGCATTCACCCCCTGAGAATTTGAAGGTATCCAACGGTTTATTGTTTACAAGAATTGTCATTGTTCACTCCCTTTTGCCTTTATATTACTAAGTAACCTTTTTTATCAGCGACCCCTATGGTTGCCATTGTTCCAGAATTAAATTCAATAAAATCAGACTCTACACCATCGCTGAAAATCACACCATGCTGTGCCATCATAGATGTGACCGTCATTTTGTTATTTTTTGCTATCTTGCCAAACACAAGGTCAACACCTGTGACATTGCTTGGGAAGGGCTCTCTTACGCTGTAGCAGAGATAATTAGATGCCCAATCAAAGCCTGCATAACTTTCTTCGTCTTTAGACCACGGTTGTCCACGACCTGCGATACCTTTAGCCCCAGCCACTATACTGCTGAGCCAACCAGTCGAGCCTAGTCCTGTAGACACAATAATTCCGCTGGATGATTGCTGTTCTTTCTTGTTATCAACCTCAATTACATACCTAGCAGAAGTATGGCTTTTGGGACCAATAAATAGGTCGTTTACGCCATACATAGATTGACCGTTATTGGTTTCTACTTTTGCGAAAGTAATTTCTTTGCGGTGCCGCTTAGCATTAAACAGGTCTTGGACGATCAAGCTTGCATCAGCAACATTGAATGGAAGCAAAATGCCGTCCCAACGACTAGGGTCAGGGTTAATTGCCACGACTGGCTGACTGTCGAGATATTTTAGCGTATTGGCTACCAAGCCATCCTGCCCGACAACTACGACAATATCGTTTTTACCGAAAATAAAATTGGGAACATATGTGCGATCAATGATTTGCACCCTGGCAATCTTTTGTAATTCTGTTTCAACATTCGAGACAGAACGCTTGTAGATTTGGTCTTCCACCTGATAGTCAGAAAAATCTGCGCCTAGATTTTCCACGTAAAACTTAGCTTGATCGAGGGTGTTGAATTTAACAATAACCTCATCAAGCCTCGTTTTACGGGTGATTACCACAACCTTGTTTTCAGTTAGTCTAGACATTGTTAAGCCTTAATCAGTTGAGATAGTAAATCTGGGGTGATGTTAAGCTGTCCAATCTTATCAGCATTTTCAGATAAGTCTCTGAAAGAAGCTGCAATCAACTGAGCAGGATCCATTCCCACCATAGCCAATGCTTGGATGGTTTTAGAATCAATCTTGCTGATCGCCGCCATGCTGGTTTCGATAGCATACGCTTTGGCTTCCGCTTCTTTTTTGCTATTCTCAACGACCAGTGCAACAAGCTCTTCGTTCTTTTTCTCAAGAACGATTTTTCCTGTAATCTCAGCTTCGCGCATTTCACGCTTTTTCTCTTCAATGGTAACTTCTGTCCTGAGTTCGTTTTCTTTAATGGTACGTTCTTGCTCAATGGCAGAGTTGCGACGAAGGTAAAGTGCATCATCAGCCTGTTTCAATAAAACCTCGCGGGTTTCAGCTTCTAATGCTCTCGCCGTTTCTTTGTTTGGCTTTACACCAAGAATTGAGAATCCAATAACCTCAACCCCCAGTTTTTTCAGTGCGCTAGATTCCATTAATTCAGCCTGAATGGTGCCAGCAATTTTCTCGCCAGAAGAGATAGCTTCTTTCAAATTCATTTTCTCTAGGTCTTTACGAAGCGATACTTGCACCATGTTGATAATGCGCTTTGCTAATTTTTTAGGGTCTTCAGAAACGTATTCTCCCCGTGCATTCAGGGTGTAGTTAAGCATCTTGGTGATTGCCTGAACGTCTACAATCTTGCAGGTAACTTGACCTTGGACGGTTACTTCCTGAAAATCACCCGTCAGTTCACTAAACATGAAGGGAATGTCTTCGCTTCCCATTGGGACTGAAACCAACGAGGTTGATGGGGCGTGGTAAAAGAATGATAGGCCAAAGCCTTCTTTAATCACCTTTCCATTGCGCGATTTTATTAGGTAAGTCGATGGATCAACTTTTATAAATTTTATGCCAAACATTTTCGTCTCCCTTAGTTGTTAAATCACATAGTGGCTCAAAGCCATAAACACATAATGGCACAAAGCCACTATGCTGTCAATAGCAATTGATAATTTGGTTGAAACACATATCCATATTACTGATTTATAATGAATATAATAACCTTATAAATGCGGATGATTGATATCCGACCTTTTGCTTGTCAACATAACTACGCTATGTGTTGTATCCGTGACAGCAAGGTACGGGTTTTGAGAGTGTTGTTTTTGCTGGTGGTTGGGTTATAACGAGGGTGTTGCGGTGCTAACTACCCACCGCCAGTTTTCGAAGCAGCCATTGGATGGCTGCGCCGGAAACTGCTGGATGGGCGCAGATGAGAACCCGGGGTTCGACAAAAAGATTAGTCGAAACGAGCGCCGCGAAGTTTCGACTTAGCGTTTGCAACTTTGCAAGGCGCAGCCGAAGCAAAGTAATCCCGCCCTCTCCGCCACCTATAAAAACAGGGTTTTATGCCCGGCTGCAATAGGTGCTGAATGCCTACGCCAGTTTTCCCTGCCACTGGACGATGCCGCCTTTGAGGTGCGCCACATCGGCAAAGCCTTTTGCCTGAAGAAATCCCGCGCCGGTCAGGCTGCGGACGCCATGCTGGCAATACACCACCAGCTTTTTGTCGTGCGGGAGCGTCTCCAGCACCTCTTCATTCCTAAGCAACTGCCCTAACGGAACATGCGCTGCGCCGGGTATTTTGCCTGAGAGCAATTCATGAGCCTCTCGCACATCCACGAACAGGGCTTCGTCCAGCAGGGCGTAAGCTTCCGCGGGTGTGAGCTCCTTCACCTCCGACGGGGAAGCGGTGGGCGTTGAGTAGCGAGAGTTCATAGGCTTGACTTCGACGGAAGGGGGCGGCGGCGTTATTCTAGCGCCCGGCAATGCAGCCCGGATCGCCGGGGATACAGGGATTATAGTTTTTCTGCCGCTGCGGGGGCGTGTAATAGCCTTCATAATCCGAATAGCCTCCCGCGGGTTGCTGGTAGCCACGCGGCGGGACGTAATATTCCTCGTAATCGCTATAAGGAGAGGTCGGCTGCTGATACCCTTTGGGCGGGACGTAATATTCCTCGTAATCCTGATAGCGGTCATACGTCGTCGCCCGCGAGTCCGGCACCGGCGCATTATACGGCACGGGGTGACGGAAATCATAGGTATCCCATACGGATCCCTTTCCGCTCAGCCCTGAATCCTTGCTACAGGCCGAAACGAACAACACCGGAACCAGTACGGTGAAGAGATAAAAATAAGAGCGTTGCGCGGCAAACACTGTCATAACCCGCATTGTATTTCCCCCAGAATTACATAAACCCTATTGCCTTCAAGTGCAACCGTCATATAGCTCAGGCGGGCGGCATCCAAAACATTGCGCCGCCCATTGTGCCTTCCCCGCGACGTTATAGTGGATTTTTTATTCCCCGGGAAGCCACGGCCTGCCACAGCCTGTTGTTAGACTTGCATCCCCAAAATACAATCTGTAGATTGAAGCCACGCAATCAGGCACAAACACATGACGTTATCTGAAGAGATCGAAAAAAATCCCGCCTACTCCACTGATTTTGTGAAGCGCAGCCGCCATGGCAGCGTCAAGAAAGTGGGCATCGCGTATTTCATCCTCCTGGGGCTGATCTTTCTTTGCATTCTGCTGCGGGAGAATTTTCCCAGCGAGACGTTTCTTTTAGCAGCCGTGCTGGCGCTGGTCAGCGCGATTGTTCTCCATGCGATATACTCGCTCCAGCGCAATCTCGATCTGATTACGGAAATTGAGTTTCAAAACACTCTCTTCTCCTCTTCCATTGCCAAGCACGCCGATTTTTGCATCATCGTCCGCAACGATGGCAATTTCGCCTATGCTGATCGCGGGTTCACCAAAATGTTCCCCGGCTTCGTCGTCCGCGATCGTGGGCTGGAGCAATTGATGGAAGTCGCCGGTGTGGCGCGCTCTGATGCCGACCGCCTGTACGATGCGATTAAATGCCGTCGCCGCGACTGGTTCATGTTTACCGTCACGGATACGGGCGGTGAAACGCGCCAGATGATCCTCAATCTTTATCCCCTCCCCCGCCCGGACGGGTATTTCCTGATTCAGGGGCGCGAAGTGGTGGAGCGTCGGGGCAAGGAGCGCAAGGACACTCCCGTCAAAACCATTGCAGGCCCTACCTTCCGTTACATGCTCTACCTCTTTAACGAAATGCCCATGGGGACGTATGTGCTAAGCCCCAGCGGCCATGTGCGTGTGGCCAACCGGGTGCTGGAGCGGTGGCTGAGTTATAACGAAGGGGAAATCATGGACAAGGAATTGACCTGTGACGATCTTCTCTACCGTGCGGACGGCACCGACCAACCCGATTTTTCGTTGAAGGAATATATAGGCTCCGTGACCTTTGCGCGGAAGAACGGATCGCTTTTCAAAGCGCGCCTGGAACAACATGTGGTTAAAGACGAAGAAGGCGGCACCCTGGCCGTGATCGGTATGGTACGAGAAAAACCCGAGGATCAGTAAATGAGATTAAAGCATCTTTTTTCATCCTCTTCTTCCGCCGCCTCCTCCCCTGACAAAAACAACCGCCTGGAGTGTTTTATTGAACGCTCGCCCATTCCTATCGCGCATCTGGATGAAGACAGCCACATACTGGAATGCAACCCGGCCTTCAGGGAACTGACCCATCACAGCATCGACACCGCCTCTCCCATCAAACTCATGTCGTTGCTGGGAGAAGAGCAGCAGAAGATCATTGCGGTCAGGCTGGCCATGTGCATGAAAGGCCAGGTACCCCCGGATCCGGTGGAGCTGGAAATGCATCTGCCCGATGGCAACCGCGTGATGATATCCATCTATATGAGCCTGATGCCCGATGCGCACGGGCGGGAATATATTGTTATCCATGTGATCGACAATACCGAGCAGAAGAACCTGGAGATGCGCTTTGCGCATTCGCAGAAGATGCAGGCTGTCGGACAGCTTGCCGGGGGCGTGGCGCATGATTTCAACAATCTGCTGACGGCGATGATCGGTTTTTGCGATTTACTGCTCATGCGCCATCCGGCGGGCGATCCTTCCTTTGCCGACATCATGCAGGTCAAGCAGAACGCCAACCGCGCCGCCAATCTGGTGCGCCAGCTTCTCGCCTTTTCCCGCCGCCAGACCTTACAGCCCAAAGTCCTGGATTTCACGGACACTATGGCGGAACTTTCCAACCTTATCCGCCGCCTTATCGGTGAGAACATCACCCTGAATATGGTGCACGGACGGGATCTGTGGCCGGTGAAAGCGGATCAGGGGCAACTGGAGCAGGTGATTATCAACCTCGCGGTCAATGCACGCGATGCGATGAAGGACGGAGGGACGCTGACCATCCGCACCAGCAATGTATCCATCAATCGAAGCAATCCGATTGACCCGGATTTCTGCGCTCCCTCTCAGGAGGACACCATTTCGTATGGGGACTACATTCAGGTGGAAATCATCGATACGGGCGAAGGCATCCCCAAAGACCTGATAGAAAAAATATTCGAGCCGTTCTTTTCCACCAAGGAGGTCGGCCACGGCACGGGGCTTGGGCTGGCCACCGTGTACGGCATTATTAAACAAACGGGGGGATACGTCCTCGTCAAAAGCCGCGTCAGCCTGGGCACCACCTTTGCCCTCTTCATTCCCCGTTATATCCGCACGGAAGCGGACAATAAACAGGAGCACGAGGAAGAGGTCGGCGCAGGCAATGATTTGACCGGCGCGGCCACTATTTTGTTAGTGGAAGACGAAACCCCTGTACGCATTTTTGCCGCCCGCGCCCTGCGCAATAAAGGCTACGAAGTCCTGGAAGCGGATTGCGGCGAGAATGCCATTGAGGTGTTTCGTAATTTTGAAGGCAATGTGGAAGTGATTATTTCCGATGTCGTCATGCCGGGGATGAACGGCCCGGCCATGGTGGATGAGCTGGAAAATAAATTCCCCGATCAAATGAAAGGGGTGGAGATTATTTTCATCTCAGGCTACGCGGAGGATGCTTTTATCGACAGCTACGGCACCGACCGCGAGTTTAACTTTCTTCCCAAACCCTTTACCCTCAAGCAACTTGCAAGCAAGATCAAACAGGTCACGAGCCAGAAAAAACGCGGCTAGCTCTAGGCGCTTTTCTTTTGTGCTTCCTGTGTGTTTTCTTCTGCCTGCTCCGGCAGCATATGCAATGTGCGCGTCGGGAATGCGATCTGTGCACCATGCGCGGCAATAATATCGCTGATGCGTAGCAATACATCCTCCTTTACCTCGTGATAGCGTATCCATTCCCTGGTATGGGTAAAGGCGTAGACAAAGAAGTCGCAGGAGGAAGCATTGAATTTATCAAAATTTACAATCAGCGTTTGATTCTCCTCAATGTCAGGATGCTCGATCAACATCTGCTTTACGGCGGCGGTAATGGCGCGCATTTTATCCATATCCGCATAACGGATACCGATGGTTTCATAAATCCGTCGATGCAGCATCCGGGCAGGGTTCTCGATGGAAATGGTGGTAAACACGGAATTGGGGACATAAAGCGGGCGTTTATCGAACGTGCGGATAGTCGTCATCCGCCAGCCGATTTCTTCCACGGTTCCTTCGATTTCCCTGTCAGGAGAACGTATCCATTCGCCGACGCGGAAGGGCTTATCGAGATACACCATCATACCGCCGAAGAAGTTGGCCAGCATATCGCGGGCGGCAAACCCCACGGCTATGCCCCCTACCCCGCCAAAGGCCAGCACGCCGCTGATACTGATACCTAGGGATTGCAGGCCGATCAGCAGCGCGGCAATAATCACCGAGGCCGCTGCGATTTTGGAAATGGCCATCGCTGTCGTTTCATCAACCGGCTTGCCCTTATTACGCCGCATCTGAATATAATGGCGCTCAAATCGCCGGATGAAGCGGATAATCCCCCACGCGGCTACCCAGACCACCAGCACATTGCGGATCGTGTCCGCCCCGGAAAATATTTCCGCTTTTGTTTCGAGATACAGTACATTGACGGCGTAGCCAATGCCAAGAATCCACAGTAGCAGGCGGATGGGCGTTCGCGCCGCATCGATGGCCACATTGTCCCATACCGACTGCGTGCGCTCCATGCGGCGGTGCAGCCGATCCATTACTTTTCCGGCAAAATAACTCATCAGCAGCGTGGCCAGAACGATCACGAACATCTGCACCATCCAGCCCGCCTCTTTTTCAATGTGGGTGGCATTGACAAGATAATCGCTTATCCGGTCGATGGTCTGCATGGGAGTCTCCTTTTAACTAAACTGATCTTTTCTGCGCCTGAGTTCGGCAAACACGTCTATATCACGCCCTGCCTCCAACGCCAAATGCTGGCGAATCTCTGCGCTGTGAGGACGCAGAAACGGGTTGGTTTTCACTTCTTGCGCCAGTAGCACAGGCACGGTTGCCTTCCCTTCGGCACGCAACTGTGCCACCTCTGAAAGCCGCTGCCTGAGATCGGGGTTTTCCGGTTCCACGGTCAGGGCAAACCGTCCATTCTCCTGCGTATATTCATGCGCGCAGCATACCGCCGTTTCCCCAGGCAGCGCGGCAAGGCGGCGCAGGGAAGCCAGCATTTGCCCCGCCGTGCCTTCAAACAGTCGGCCACACCCCAGCGAAAACAGCGTATCCCCGCAAAACACCAGCTTCAGCGCCGGGAAATGGTAGGCCACATGCCCCAGCGTATGGCCGGGAACGAACATCACCTTCCCCTCGAACCTTCCCACAGTAACGCGCTCGCCCTCTTCCATACGGCAGTCGATGCCGGGAATGCGCGCCGCATCGTGATCGTATCCCACGACAATACATCCCGTTGCTTCTTTTAGCTCCAGATTACCGCCGACATGGTCGTTATGGTGATGCGTACACAGGATCATATCCAGCCCCCAGCCCCGTTCCCGCAACGCTTCCAGCACCGGCGCGGCATCGGACGGATCCACCACCGCGGTCGTTTGGGTGGTTTCGTCACGCAGCAGGTAGATGTAATTGTCCCTGCGGGAGGGAATTTGCAGCAAAACCGCCTGTTGAAATGTAAGATCGGGTACCATAGCCGCCGCCGACTATAATATATTGTTGGCAGGGATGCGAATATTCCTCGTTTTTTTATTATCCGCCCCCTGCTCGGGTGAGTAAAATCTGCATTTTCTTTTCATTTCCCTGCTCTTCCACTTGATTTTTTTATGTTTCCGGCTATAACTCCCCCTCTTTGTATGATGTTTAACCCTAACCCTTCCTGTCCCTTTGGGGGTATGGAAGATATCACCTAAGGATTTTTATGAACGCTCAAGCCGCTGCTATGAAAGACGATTTTGAAACCACCGAAGATTTTGCCAAGCTTTTTGAAGAGTCGCTGAAAGAAAACGACATCAAAGAAGGCTCTGTGGTCGAAGGCCGCATCATCTCTATTGAAAATGATATTGTGACCATCGATGTCGGTCTGAAATCGGAAGGACGCATTCCTTTGAAGGAATTTGCGCATGGCGGTGCCGCCCCTGAAGTAAAAGCGGGCGATAAAGTGGAAGTTTACGTTGAGCGTATCGAGAACCGTCAGGGCGAAGCGATGCTTTCGCGTGAAAAAGCCCTGCGTGAGGAAGCCTGGGAAAAGCTGGAAACGCTTTGCCAGGAAGGCCAGCAGGTCGAAGGGACGATTTTTGGCCGCGTCAAAGGCGGCTTCACGGTGGATATCCAGGGCGCGGTGGCATTCCTGCCCGGCAGCCAGGTGGATATTCGCCCCACCCGCGACATTGCCCCCCTGATGAATGTATCCCAACCGTTTATGATCCTGAAAATGGATCGCAAGCGCGGAAACATCGTGGTTTCCCGTCGCGCTATCCTCGAGGAATCGCGCCAGGAAGCACGCGATGAACTGCTGGAAAACATCAAAGAAGGCATGACGCTGGAAGGCGTGGTGAAAAACATCACCGATTACGGCGCGTTTATCGATATGGGCGGCGTAGACGGCCTGCTGCATGTGACCGATATTTCCTGGAAGCGCATTAACCATCCTTCCGAAGTCTTCTCTATTGGCCAGACCGTGAAGGTGATGGTCACCAAATACGACAAAGACACCAAGCGCATCTCGCTGGGCATGAAGCAGCTTGAGGAAAATCCGTGGAAAGAAGCGGCGAAAAACTTTGAGCAAGGCCAGAAATTCTCCGGCCGCGTCAGCAACATCACCGATTACGGCGCGTTTGTTGAGCTGGCCGAAGGTATCGAAGGGCTGGTGCATGTCTCCGAAATGAGCTGGACGAAGAAAAACATTCACCCCAGCAAAATCGTGGCCGTCGGTCAGGAAGTCGAAGTAATGGTGCTGGATGTGGATACGGAAAAACACCGTATTTCGCTGGGTATCAAGCAGTGCGAGGAAAACCCCTGGCAGAAATTCGCTTCCACCCATTCCGCGGATGATGTCATTGAAGGCGAGATTCGCAATATCACCGAATTTGGCCTCTTTATCGGCCTCGAAGGCGGTATTGACGGGCTGGTGCATCACTCCGATATTTCCTGGAGCACCAGCGGTGAGGAAGCCATCAAAGCCTACACCAAGGGCGGCATGGTAAAAGCCAAAATATTGCTCATTGATCCCGAAAAAGAGCGCGTGAGCCTGGGCATTAAACAGCTTGAAAAAGCACCCGCCACGGCGGCGCTTCCCGAAGGCGTGGGCAAAGGCGAAACCGTCACCTGCACCATCAGCGAGATCACCAAGGACGGCGTTCAGGTGGAACTCGAAGGCGGCGCACAGGGCTTTATCAAGAAAGTGGAAATCTCCCGTGAGCGCAAGGAACAACGTCCTGAGCGTTTTGCCGTGGGTGACCGCGTCGATGCCAAAATCATCAGCACGGACAAGAAAACGGGCAAAGTCAGCCTCTCTATCAAGGCGCTGGAAATTGAACAGCATCAGCGTGCGATAGAAGAGTATGGCTCCAGCGATTCCGGCGCAAGTCTGGGCGATATTCTGGGAGCTGCCTTGTCGGAAGCCGGCCAGGGTAAAGAACCCAAAGCGGCCAAGGAACCGAAGGAAGCCAAAGCAGCGAAACCCAAAAAGGCCAAAGCCGCTAAATCCGCAGAAGAAGAATAGCGCATGGCGATTTCCAGCGATATCCTTCTGGAGCGGCTTCATCTGAAGCGTCAGCTCACTGTGTGGAGATTGCTGGCGCTGGGTTCCGTGATCTTCTTTCTGGTCATGAATATCGAAGGCAGGGAAAATGTTTCTCCCGTCAGCGGCGACTATGTGGCGCGTGTCGAAATCACCGATCTCATTCTGGACGACAAGGATCGTCATGCAATGCTGGATGATATCGAGGAGGACGACCGCGCCAGGGCGCTGGTAGTGGTGCTGGACACACCCGGCGGCACGGCGGTGGGAGGGGAAGCCCTGTACCATCAGCTGCAACGTATCGCCAAGAAGAAGCCGGTGGTCGCGGTCATGCGCACCATGTGTACCTCGGCGGGCTATATGATTGCCATTGCGGCGGATCGGATATTCGCGCTCGACAGCACGCTTACCGGCTCTATCGGCGTTATTCTGCAGACGGCGGAATTTACGGACATGGCAAGCAAGCTGGGCATCAACCCGATTACGGTGAAGTCCGGCGAGAATAAGGCCGCCCCCTCACCGGCGGAAAAATTTACCCCCGAGCAACGTGCTATAATCCAGGAAGTGATCGACGATTTCTACGCCACCTTTATCGACATGGTGGCGAAATCCCGGAATATGACGCCGGAAGCGGTGATAAAGCTCTCGGAAGGAGGACGCATCTACAGCGGCAGGCAAGCGCAGAAAAACGGCCTGATCGATGAGATTGGCGGAGAAGAAGAGGCCATAAAATGGCTAAAAAAGGAAAAAGGCATTGACGACTCGCTCCGAGTAAGGGATATGAAGGTGAAAAAGGAGTATGACAGTGTTTTCGACAAACTTACCGATTACACTGGCTTATCATTCCTTAAAACGGATCGTTTGAGCCTTGACGGGCTGCTTGCGATTTGGCAACCTCAGCTTCTGTAATTGCGGATACAACTAAAGGACAGGTAAACACTGCCATGACTAAATCTCAACTTATTGCAAAACTTTCAAAAGATTTCCCTCATCTGTATCAACGCGATGTGGAAACGCTCGTGAATACCGTGCTGGATGAAATTTCCCAGGGCATGGTGAATGGCGACCGCGTGGAACTGCGTGGCTTTGGCGCATTCTCTATCCGCAAGCGCGATCCCCGCACCGCACGCAACCCTAAAAACGGGGCTTCGGTAAAGGTAAGCGAACGCTTCTCCATTTATTTCCGTGCCGGTAAAGAACTGCGCGAGCGCATCAATAAAAATCTTTAGTGAAGCGGTGAGGAGCGAACGGTGACGGGGCTCTTTATCACGCTGCTGCGGATTGCGTTGTTTCTTACGCTTGCTGCGTTTGTAACCTCGTTTATTACCTCCAACACCGCCATTGTCACGCTTGGCTTCTTTCCCTTGCCTTACGCGGTGGATATGCCTTTATATGCGTTAGGGCTGGGAATGCTCTTTGTCGGGCTGATTCTCGGCGGGCTGATCGTCAGTACCGCACATATCGGCCACAGCTTGCGTCAGCGCAAATACAAGCATCAGGCGGATCAGAAAATAAAAGCCGTGGAAAATGAGCTCCACAGCGTCCGCATGGAATATGACCTGCACAAAAAATCTTCCGCTCCTACGGCGACCTTGCTTCCTCCTGCCGCAAAATAGGAAACTCCATGCCCCTGCGTACCAAAATCTGCGGGATTAAATCGCCGGACGCGCTGGAGGCGGCTGTGATGGGGGGAGCGAATTATGTTGGTTTCGTGTTTTATCCCCCTTCTCCCCGCAACGTTTCGCTGGAGCGTGCGACGGAGCTGAAAATGCTGCTGCCGCGTACCATTCAAAGCGTGGCGGTGTGCGTCGATCCCACCGATGAACGGCTGCACGAGATCACCCACACGCTGGCGCCGGGCTATCTGCAACTCCATGGCAGGGAAACGCCGCAGCGCGTACGCGAGATAAAGGAAAAATTCGGCGTTCCGGTTATTCGGGCGCTGGGCATCCGGCAGGCGGAAGACCTAAACGCTATGGACGATTTCGCCGACAGTGCCGATATGCTCCTGCTGGACGCTCGTTCCGACAACCCCGACATGCCGGGGGGCACAGGACATCATTTTGACTGGTCATTACTGGCAGGTCACCATTTTCCGCTGCCGTGGTTCTTATCGGGCGGGCTGCATGAGGGAAATCTGGCCAATGCCGTCCACGCCACGGGTGCCACCATGGTAGATGTATCTTCCGGCGTGGAGAAGTCACGCGGCATCAAAGACCCGCTGAAAATCCGCGCCTTCCTCACCCATGCACACACTTTGGAGACGACATAAACCCGTCATTGAGAGCCGTAGGCGACGCAATCCAGCTTGTTGTCGCTCCCGCGAAGGCGGGAATGACGGGGAGTGACTGCTTCGTCGCTTGCGCTCTTTGACCTGACGCATTACACATGCATATATGAAAACCAACGCCTACGCCAACCAGCCCGATTTCCAAGTCATTGCGAGGAGCGTAGCGACGCGGCAATCTAGAAACTGTCATTGCCCGATTTATTCGGGCAATCCATAATGGATTACCCGGACAAGCCGGGTAATGACGGCTTTAAAACTGGATTGCTTCGCTACGCTCGCAATGACGGAATGTAAATCATGCTTCAATTTCTCACAGAAAATAACACTCAAATAGCTTTGCTTATAGCAACCTTTGCTGGCCTCTTTGCATTTGTAAAATGGATTGATTCAAGAAACCAGAGCTTAAGGGACAAGAGATTTGAAAATTATATGCAACTCATGAGAACATTAGCGGGTATAAATCCGAATGGATCGGGTTCTGTAGCTGTTACTGAACAAATAGCCGCTATCTGGTTTTTGCTCGAATACAAGGAATACCACCATATAACATTGAGGATTCTTGATAATAGGGATTTAGAGGGATTTGCTGGTGATACGCTTAAGCGGCTTGTTCTCCCACAAATAAAATTGCTCGTCGAAGAAATCAAGAAACGTGGATGAACATTTACAATGCAAAATATGAAAACCAACGCCTACGCCAACCAGCCCGACGAGCGCGGGCATTTCGGAATCTTCGGTGGACGTTATGTCGCCGAGACGCTGATGCCACTGATCTTGGAGGTGGAGAAAGCCTATGAAGCCGCCAAGGCCGATCCGTCGTTTCAAAGCGAGTTCGAGTATTACCTGAAGCATTACGTCGGCAAGCCCTCCCCGCTATATTTCGCCAAACGCACCACGGAGCATTGCAATGGCGCGAAGATTTATTTCAAGCGCGACGAGTTGAACCATACCGGCTCGCACAAACTCAATAACTGCATGGGGCAGATATTGCTGGCGCGGCGCATGGGCAAGACGCGCATCATCGCCGAGACGGGCGCGGGTCAGCATGGTGTGGCCACCGCCACGGTCTGCGCGCTGTTTGACCTGCCCTGCGTGGTCTATATGGGCGCGGAAGACATCGAGCGCCAGAAGCCCAACGTCTTCCGCATGAAGCTTCTGGGGGCGGAAATTATCCCTGTCAGCAGCGGCAGCGGCACGCTGAAGGACGCGATGAACGAGGCGCTGCGCGACTGGGTGGCCAATGTGGACGACACGTTCTACCTCATCGGCACGGCGGCAGGGCCCCACCCCTACCCTGCCATGGTGCGCGACTTCCAGTCCGTCATCGGCAATGAGGTTCGCGAGCAGATGATGGAGGCGGAAGGTCGCCTTCCCGATACGCTGGTGGCCTGTATCGGCGGCGGCTCCAACGCCATCGGCCTGTTTGCGCCCTTCCTGGATGAGCCGCAGATAAAGATGGTTGCGGTGGAAGCGGCGGGCGACGGGGTGGACACCGACAAACACGCCGCCAGCATCAACCGCGGTAGCCCCGGCGTATTGCATGGCAGCCGCACCTACCTGCTGCAGGACGAGGACGGGCAGATTACCGAAACGCACTCGATTTCCGCCGGGCTTGACTATCCCGGCATCGGCCCCGAACATGCGTATCTGCATGAGTCCGGACGGGTGAAGTACGTTCCCGCAACAGATGCCGAGGCGCTGGCTGCGTTTCAGCTCTGCACCAAACTGGAGGGTATCATCCCGGCGCTGGAGCCGTCCCATGCCCTCGCCCATGTGCTCAAACTCGCCCCCACCCTGCCCCAAGATCACCTGCTGGTGATGAACATGTGCGGCCGCGGCGACAAGGACATCTTCACCGTCGCAGCACGTCTGGGGATGGGGATTTAATTTTTTATTGCGCCCCGTGCGAGCCTACTGGCTCTCCGATGGCGCGCCGCTTCGCGGGCTCTTGGCAGGCGCGGCCTCCTTGCCGCGCTTCTTGTTCCCCTTACAAACAGTTACTCGTCATTCCCGCGAAAGCGGGAATCCAGCCGTTATTCATCATCAAAATCATGAATTATAATTGGGGCTGGCATAGATGTATGAAACAATTATGCTGGCGATATGAGATGAAAGCATTTTCATACGAGCAAGCTGTTGAAGACTTTGTGCTGCCACATATCCAGCAAGCCATATTCGTATCCTAAAAAGCCAGCTTTCGCTGGCATGACAAAAATTTTCGTCATTGCCCGATTTATTCGGGCAATCCATAATAGATTACCCGGACAAGCCGGGTAATGACAAATATAGAAGAAACGCTATGAAAAAGAACATCACTTACACGGATGAGAAGCTCAAGCTCGGCGAGCGGGTGGTAGACGAATACGCTAAAAGTCAGCAGCCTTCTTAAGCCACCTACCGGAAATAATAGCTGCAGGCGGAGACGGAAGCGTTGAACTTGGCGTCGTTGATGACGTCATCCTGCGGGAGTTTGCTGAGCGCATGGTACTCCTCCACGCTCATGCGCTTTTGTAATTCGCTCAGCGTGCAGTTGCAGTAGGGCTGGAGCCTGACATTGCCGCCCGTACAGGCTTCCAGATACGCCTTCTGCTCCTCCTGCGGAAAATTTTCGGCGTGCAACGGGAACGCGCACATCACGCAGGCAAGCAGGAAAAGGAGGATTCTCAGCGGCATCCTCCATAGGTAACAGAAATCCTCAGGCGCCAAAAGCATATTATCTCAACCGTTGCTCCGCCCGCAATAACTGCTATAAATCACCCATGACCCAACGTATCGACCGTCTTTTCTCCCACCTCTCCTCAGAAGGCCGCCCTGCCATGATTTCTTTTACCATGGCGGGCGACCCGAATCTGGAAACCTCCGAGGCCATCCTGCACAGCCTCCCTGCGGCGGGGGTGGATATGGTGGAGCTGGGGATGCCGTTTTCCGACCCCACCGCGGATGGTCCGAGTATTCAGGCAGCGGGGATGCGGGCGCTGATGGCGGGAACGAAAACCCATCATATACTGGCGATGGCAGAGCGTTTCCGGCTTGCCCATGCGGAAGTCCCTCTGATTCTGATGGGCTATTATAATCCCATCCTGCATTATGGGGCGGAGAAATTCGCAAAAGACGCCGCACAGGCGGGGGTAGACGGGCTGATTATCGTCGACCTGCCCCCGGAGGAAGAGGACGAGATGCGTATCCCCATGGAGAAATACGGGCTGGCGCTCGTGCGGCTGATCGCCCCCACCACGGACGATACGCGACTTGCCCGCCTCCTGAAAACCGCTACGGGCTTCGTCTATACGATTGCCGTCAAAGGCATTACGGGCACGGCAAGCGCACATAGCAATGAACTGGCCGCCCGCGTGGCTCACATCAAGCGCCTCTCCTCGCTTCCCGTGGTGGCGGGGTTCGGTATCCGCACACCGCAGCAGGCGCGTGATCTGCGGGCGTCCGTCGATGGGGTGGTCGTCGGCTCGGCGATTGTGGAGATCATCGGCCAGCCCAGCGTTCATGGCGGGGGGCTGATTGGCGAAGTCAGCCGGTTTGTGCGCTCGCTTCGTTCGGCGCTTCAACCGTAACGTCGCATTCGTCGCGCCCCGTATCATTGCCGCCTTGCTTGCGCTTTTCTCGCGCTTTGGCGGCCAGATCACGATAGCTTTCATAGAATTTCTGAAGCTCTTTCTCGTCCAGCTCTTCGAGGTCGAGCAACGAATTATGCGCGCCTTCCGTGGCACGAATAAGCTCGTCCAGCTTAATCTGCATGGCTTTTGTATCCCGGTTCTGGGTATTTTGAATGAGGAATACCATCAGAAACGTCACGATCGTCGTGCCGGTATTGATCACCAGTTGCCAGGTGTCGTTAAAGCTGAATAAGGGGCCTGTTACAGCCCAGACGATAATAACCGCGCCTGCCAGACAAAAAGCAGCGGGATGCCCCATGGCGGAGGACGTGCGTTGCGCAAAACGCTTGAAGAGGTGCTGCATTTGCATAAGTTTATTTTCCTTTGGTGAGCGTATAATGAAGTTTTCGTACTGCCAGTCTGCTTAGTGCTTCTTTTCCCGCCGCCGGGTCGCCTACGATACTGACTTCCCGTCCCGTCTGCGGGTCAATTGCGCTGACTTTTACATAAGGGCCATAAGAAATAAATTCGACAATGTACCCCTCTTCCTCACCGCTGCTCATATACCCTCTCCGAAACCGTCTCCCTCTTCTACCAGTTTGCGGATTTTAAGCTTGAGTATCTGGTTGGCGCGTTTATCCACAATCTCGAATTCGCAGCCGTAAAAGGCGAACATAGCGCCCGTCTCCGGGATCTGCCGCGCTTCATGAATCACCAGCCCCGCCAGGGTGGAGGCGTTATCGTCAGGCAGGTTCCAGCCTAATTCACGGTTAAAGTCCCGAATCATCATGATGCCTTCCACGAGGTAGGAACCATCGGGTTGCTGTTTCAGCTTCATGGCGGAGGGGCGGTCATGCTCGTCGCTGATCTCGCCGACGATCTCTTCTAAAATATCTTCCAGCGTCAGGATACCCAGAAACGCCCCGTATTCGTCCACCACATGAGCAAAGTGGCGACGGCGGCGACGAAATTCCAGCAATTGCTCCCCAATCAACGTTGTCTCCGGCACGAACCACGGTTCGCTCAGCGCCTCCACAATCATGGCGTGGCTGATTTTCTCCGGTACGTTTTCGGCCAGAAGCTTAAACATATCGCGCACATGGAGGAGGCCGATAATATTATCGGGATTGTCCTTCCAAAAAGGCAGGCGGCTATGGGTGGAGGACGTCACCTGCCGGATAATGTCGCGCACGGGCATATCGGCGTTAATCATCTCGATCTGTTTGCGGTGAACCATAATATCGCCCACCTCCACCTCTTCCAGATCGAGAATGCCGCCCAGCATATCCTTCTCCTGCTTGACGATATCGCCTTCTTTATGCTGTAGCTCAATCGTCCCCCGGATAATATCGGCGGACGAGATGAGGGCGTTGTTCCCGTTCACGTCCACACCCAGAATGCGAAACAGTGACGCGATCATCCATTGCACCGTCAGGGTAACGGGTGAGAACAAACGCACGATGATACTGAGCAAAGGCGCAACCGCGAGTGCCACCCGTTCCGGCTGCTGGATGGCATAGGTTTTGGGCAGCACTTCCGCAAACACCAGCACCACAACCGTCATGATAACGGTGACGTAATAAATACCGTCGTCGCCAAAATAGTGGATTGCCACCCCTGTGGAAACCGCGGTGGCGGCAATATTGACGAGGTTGTTGCCCAGCAGAATCGCGCCGATCAATTGCTCTTTGCATTCCCTCAGGCGCAGCACTTTGCGGGCTTTTGCATTGCCCTCCTGCACCAACTGGTAGATACGCGCCCGCGAGACGGCGGTCAGCCCCGTTTCCGATCCCGAGAAAAACGCGGAGCACACCAGCAAAAAGACAATCAGCCCAATCTCAAGCATATAATTTACGATACATAAGATGCAAATACATCTGCCACGTCACTTTCTTTCACTTCACGACACACAAACGCTTTCCCGATGCCGCGCACCAGAACAAAGGTGAGCTTTCCGCCTTCCACTTTTTTATCCTGGTAACACCAGCGCGCCAGTTCCTTCGCATCCCATTCCTTACGCAAGGCACGCAGATCGGGGAGCAACCCCATATCTTCCATATGCAGGCGCACGCGCTCCAGTTCCATGGGCGCACATAATCCCATCCGCACCGACAGGTCGAAGGCCATCAGGCACCCTATCGCCACCGCCTCTCCGTGCAGGAGGGTATCGCTATAGCCGGTGGCTTTCTCCAGCGCGTGACCGAACGTATGCCCCAGATTGAGCAGCGCACGCTCTGCGCTCTCTTTTTCATCCTGCCCTACAATAAGCGCCTTGGCGCGACAGGACGCCTCGATGGCATGGCTCAGGGCAGGCACATCCTGAGCCAGCAGTTTCTCGCCATGTTCTTCCAGCCAGTGGAAAAAATGCGCGTCGCCCAACAGTCCGTATTTCAACACTTCGGCGTAGCCTGCGCGCAATTCACGCGGGGGCAGTGTTTTCAGCACCTCCACATCGGCAATGACGGCGAGCGGCTGATAAAAAGCGCCGATCAGGTTTTTACCATGCGTACTGTTCACCGCCGTTTTACCGCCGACGGAAGAGTCGACCTGCGCCAGTAGCGAGGTGGGTATTTGTATATACGGCACGCCGCGCAACGTGACGCTGGCAGCGAAGCCGGTAATATCGCCGATGACGCCGCCCCCCAGCGCAATCAAGGCGGTTTTGCGCTCGGGATTCAGCCCGAGAATCGCCTCCAGCAATCCCCCGAACATGGCCAGCGACTTGGTTTCCTCTCCCGCGGGCAGGGCGATGCTTTGCACGGCGATCCCCGCTTCTGCAAGGGAGTTCTTCAGCGCCTCACCGTACAATGCGGAAGTGGTCGCATCCGCCACAATAATCACGCGCTTTTGCGGCAGAATATCCGCCAGCAACTCTCCGGCGCGAGCCAGCAGCCCTTCCCCGATAAAAATGGGATAGCTGCGCGCACCCAGCGACACATCCACAACGATACAGGAGGATTCCAGAGGTTTCATGGGGGGATCAGGAAGTAACGATGCCATGGTGCCTTAATTCGGAGACAATGCCATCTACCACACGATCATGCGCGCCATTATCACTTTCGACCGTCATATCCGCTTCGGCATACACAGGGTAACGCTCCTCCATTAATTTGCTCAGGATAGCACGTTTATCGCCCTTTTCAAGCAGCGGCCTGCCTCCCCGCCGCGAAACGCGCTCCAGCAGCACGTCGAGTTCGGCCTTGAGCCAGATGGAAATCGCATGTTTCTTTATCATCCGCCGGGCTTCCGTATTCATCCACGCCCCTCCTCCCGTCGCCAGCACCTTGGGGGAGTCGTCGGTAAGCAGACGGAAAATCACCCGTTGTTCCAGATCGCGGAAAATGGCTTCGCCATGGATTTCGAATATATCGGGAATGCTGCATCCCGCAGCGGCCGCTATTTCATCGTCGGAATCCTTGAACTGGACGCCCAGCACCTTGGCCAGCCGCCGCCCTACCGTGGTTTTTCCTGCACCCATCAGGCCAACCAGTACCACGGTTTTTCCAAGTGTAGGGGGGAGCATCATGGTGAATCGGGTTGCAAGAAAAAGGGTTTATCGCTAAGTTTTCATGGACTATGCAACAAACGGCCTCAACCCTCAACGATTATCTTACGGTGTTGTACCGTGCGGGGGTGTTGTGGAAGTCTGCGGAGTTTTTGCCTTGCGCGTGACCCCTGCTCCGCGCTACGGTCTTTCTCTAACGGAGTGCGCAGGAATGATGGCCACACCTTATGTATAACCTCCTACTGAAATAGCGTAATCTTATGAAACGACTTTTCCTGATTGTTCCTCTGGTTCTGGTGGCAGTTTTTGTCTGGCTGGGCACCATGCAACGCCCCGCCCCCACAAATGAGACAGAGATTACCCTCCCTGCCTCACAGATACTGCAGAAGTAATACCTATGTACCGGCTATTTGCTCTCCTGCCCCTGCTGTTTCTGGCATTACCCGCGCAAGGCGCGGCGCAGAACGCTGCTGCACAGGAAAGCATCCGCGTACAGGACACCCCCACCCCGGATGCTTCCACGTTCGGGATGGATAGCACGCGCTTTCCCCATGTAAGTTACGCAGGAAGCACGCCGCAGCAGGTTTCAGCCCTGCTTGCAGGCATCCCCGCGCCGCTGGGGTCGGGCGTGGAAAAAGACATCTTAACGGCACTGATGATGATGCCGGTATACCCCGACAGCGCGGATGCTATCCCCCCAGGCTGGTTTCTGGTGCGGGTGGATAAGATGATTCGTCTGGGTGCCTATGCGGATGCGTTGCGACTGGTGGGAAGCCTGCCGGACGGGTTACGCGACGAAGCAACGACCCGCCGGTATGTGGATCTCGCGCTGACCCTTGGCGATCTGGACACTGCCTGCACGGCGACCACCCATTATCTGGATCAGAGCAATAAGCAGGTCGACGGGTATTGGAATCTGCGGCAGGCCTTCTGCCATCGCGTCGCGGGGGAAGACGACAAGGCGGAATTAATGCTTGGGATATATAGCGAGCAATATCCCGGCCAGCAGCCGCTTGCCTATTCATTACTGAGCAACTGGGGAAATTCCAAAGAATTCCTGCCTCCTTATTCTTCCGCCGACGGGGAGTCGGTGCCGTTGCTGGTGGCGTGCCTGAAACATAGCAAGACCTCCAAAGCCACAGAGCGCCTGAGCGCAGGCTTTATCACGGAACAGGAGGTTCCCGGCATGACTCCGGCGCTGGCTTCCGCTCTGGCTGAGCGCGGGGTTTTCGCCTACCCCCTGCGCCTGAAGCTTGCTGCGCTGGCCGTCGCCAGCGGCGCGGCGGACGCCACCGTCCTGCGCGAATTGCTGGAGCAGGCCAAGCCGTCGCAGGCGCTTCCCCTGCCACTCCAAACGCAGGCGGCACTGCTTTCGGATATAAATAGCAGCCAAAGCGCCGAGAACAAAATAAGTGCGGTGGTTCATGCACTGGCGGCATTCAAACAGGACTATACGCCGTATGTCGCCCGTGGGATAGTGAGCCGCGAACTGGAAACATTCACCCGCTCACCGGACTCCTACCCGCTCACGCCGGAGCTGACGCTCGATATGGCCGCGTATTATATTGAGCGTAACAATTCTTCCTCCGCCCGCGATGTACAGCGTTATCTGGAGCGCCGGGCTTCTCAGGACGAAGCCTTCCGCATCGCGCTGGCGAGTGTAAGATCGGCCTTGTATTATAACCGCCTGCTGGGCGGCGAAGAGACGGAAGCAGGAACGGTGCCGGAGTTCACCACCCCGCAGCGGGCTGAGTTGATGTGGGCTTTGCGCCGTCTGGTGATGGTGCAGCAAGCCCTGGGCGAAGACGTACCTGCGGCCAGCGTTTCCCTTGCCCAGACCGCCCCGCTGGCGGACACGCTGTCTCCCACCGCCTCCACCATGCTGGCGTTGGAAGAGGCGGAAAAGAACGGGCGCAGCGGCGAGTTGCTCTTGCTGAGCCTCCAATTGCTGGGCGATGGCAAGCTGGCGTTTGTCAGCGATGAAGTCTTCGCACGCTGTATCAGGGCGTTGCAGCAGGCGGAATTGACAAGCTACGCCGCCGCCCTCGCGCAGGCCGCTATCTTGAATCCTCCTTTTGCCGCGTTGCGTTCCGGCGGTACGCTTGTTGGCGAGATCAGGCCATGAGCAGCCACTACCTGATTGAGGATTTCATTGCCATGATGCAGGCGGAGCGCAGCGCCTCCCGCCATACGCTCGAGGCCTACCGCCGTGACCTGGGGCATTTCTTTGCCTTTATGGAGAAACTGGGGGAAGACCCCCGCACCGTCGCGCAGCCCACGATAGAAGAATACATGCAGGAGCTGGCCGCCCGGCAGGGGTTGCAGGCATCTTCCTGCGCACGCAAGCTTTCCAGCATCCGGCATTTTTTCAAATTTCTCACCGGCGAGCATATCCGTGAGGATAACCCCGCCACCTATATCCATGGGCCGAAGAAGAAGAAACACCTCCCCGACACCTTATCCGAAAAAGAGATCAACAAGCTGATTGAATGCGCCGGGCAACAGGATTCTCCCGAGGCCGTGCGTCTGTATGCGCTCTTGCAGATATTGTACGCATCGGGGCTGCGGGTAAGCGAGCTTGTGGGCCTGAAGCTTTCCAGCATTCAGATCACCCAGACCGAGGACGGCAAGCCCGGCGCCTATCTTCAGGTAAAGGGCAAAGGGGGGAAGGAACGCATCGTCCCCATGCACGAGGAAGCCATCCGTGCGATTTACGGCTATCTGCGGGTACGCAAGGAATTCGAAGAAGGCAAAGAAAGTCACTGGCTTTTTCCTTCCCGCGGGAAGTCCGGTCACCTGACCCGTCAGCGTTTTGGGCAGATACTCAAATCACTGGCGCTGAAGGCGGGCATTGATCCGGAAAAGATCCATCCGCATACGCTGCGCCATTCATTCGCCAGCCATATGCTGGCGGGCGGAGCCGATCTGCGCGTGGTGCAGGAGTTACTCGGGCACGCCGATATTTCCACCACGCAGATTTATACCCATGTATTGCGGGAGCATCTGGAGAAGCTGGTGCATACGCACCATCCGCTGGCAAACAGGCGGTAAGATGCTGCGGTTTCTCTGGAAGCATCGTCACCGCGCTTTCCGTTCCATGCGCCGTCTGCAAGGATGGCTGGGGGATATGCTGGCACGCCTTCCCCTGCCCGTTTCGGCGAAGATCATTCTTGGCGACCTCTGCTTTATCGCGTGCGACAGCTTTATTTTTCATACCCAGACCTATCAGGCATGGAAAAAGAACCGCATCAGCCGCGGACGCCTTCATGCGCTCTTCACGAAAGACACGAAAGAGGAAGTGACCTGTCCGCCCCCCGCCGCTCCTGAGATGCAGGCATGGAATGCTCTTCGGGCACCCAGGAGCGAGAACCCCAAAGTGGACGTTATCGTGCCGGTCTATAATGGCTACGAGACAACCCTGCGCTGCCTGTATTCCGTGCTTGCCAGTCAGAACGCCACGCCGTTTAAGCTGATCGTCATCAACGACGCCAGCACGGACAATGCACTCACGGCGATGCTCTATGAGCTTGCCGGGCGCGATTTTTTCGTGCTGCTGGAGAATAAGGAAAACAAAGGATTCGTCGCCACCGCCAACCGGGGGATGCAGTTGCACCCCACCCGCGATGTGGTGTTGCTCAATGCGGATACCGAGGTCTATGGCAACTGGCTGGATCGCCTCTGCGCCCATGCGAGCCGCCACGAGAAAACGGGGAGCGTCACGCCGCTTTCTAATAATGCGGGCATTTGCAGCTATCCCGCCTTTTTACAAAACAATCCCGTTATGCCCGAGCTGGACGCGCTCGCTGCAAAGGCCAATGCGGGGGCTTCCTGTACCCTCCCTACCGCCGTCGGTTTTTGCATGTATATTCCCCGCGCCTGCCTGAATGCGGTGGGGTATTTCGACGAAGCGACATTCGGGCGCGGTTACGGAGAGGAAAACGACTTCTGCCTGCGCGCTTCACGGCAGGGATTTACGCATCTGCTGGCCGCCGATATATATGTGGCGCATGTGGGAGGCGTCTCCTTTGCTCAGGAGAAAGCCCCCCGGGAGAAAGCCGCATGGAAGCTGCTTAAGAAGCGTTATCCTGAGTATGCCGGGCAAGTAGCGGCCTTTGTAACCGGCGACCCCGCGCTCCCGCTGCGCCGCGTGCTGGATGTGGCGCGGCTGGCGCAGAAAAAACGCGCCCGCAATGTGCTGATGATCTCTCATGCGGCGGGAGGCGGCACCGAGAAACATATCCGCGAACGTTTATCCTCGCTGGAAAAGGAAGAAGATACGGGCGGGTTTATATTGACGCCCGTGACGGCGCAGCCCGGGATGCTGGCGCTTTCCCATCCGGATATTGCCTCCACGCCCAATCTTCTCTTTTCCCTTGATGAAGAACAGGAGGCGTTGATGGAAGCGCTCCGCCAACTGGGCATCAGCCGCCTTCAGGTGCATCATCTTCTGGGCTTCCCCGAGGGCACGCCGGAGTTTATCCACCGCCTCGCCCAGAAGCTGGATACGGGCTATGAGGTGATGCTGCATGATTATTATTTCGTCTGTCCCCGCATCAACCTCACGACGGAAGAGGACGAGTATTGCGGGGAGCCCGATCTGGCAGGGTGCGAGGCCTGCATTGCCACGCGCTCTTCCTACAGCGGCGGCGTGCCGGTATGGTTATGGCGCGAGCGAGCCTTCCGTTTCCTGCAGGATGCCCAGCGCGTCATCGCCCCGGATGCCGATGTCGCTACCCGTATAAAGAAATATTTTCCCGGCCTGCGCGTGAGCGTGGAGCCGCATGAAAAGAATCTGGGGGGATTTCCTTCTCTCTACCTGCCTTACGATGCAGCCTCCCCCCTCAGGATTGGCGTGCTGGGGGCGCTTTCGCCTATCAAGGGAGCGCGTGTCCTTGAGGCGCTCGTAAACGATGCGAACCGGCGGGATTTACCCATAGAGTATATTTTAATCGGCTATAGCGACTATGCGCCCCTGAACCGGAAGCAGGAACGGCTTACCGTCACCGGCTCCTACCGCGAAGATATGCTGGAGAGCCTGTTGCGCGAGCATCGCCTGCATATGCTCTTCTTTCCCAGCGTCTGGCCGGAAACCTATAGCTACACCCTCTCCCATGCCTTTCGATACCATATCCCTCCGGTTGCCTTTGACATTGGCGCGCAGGCTTCCCGCATTCGCGCACAGAAAACAGGGCAAGTGCTGTCATTGGAATTAGCGCAGCAGCCGGTCGCACTTAACGATGCGCTGCTCACCGTGCTGCCTTCAGAGAAGAAAGAAAAGAAAGAGGCCGTATCCGTTTAGCGCACAGGCGCTGCGCCTTCCTGGCTGCTCGGTGTGGGGTTGGTGGGGGCACCCGCTGGCCCTTGCGTAGGGGTGGGTCTGCTTCCTTTCAAAGGCTCCGCCGCCTCTGCCGCTTCCTCCAGCCCTATAGAGAGTGGTTTACTTGTGAGTTCAGGCTCGCTCGGCGTCAGTTCATCAATGCCGATATCGAGTTCGACAGGACCTTTCTCACGACCTCGTCCTTTCCCCTGTTCACGCGGCGAACGCCCTGCATGGGGATTGGGCAGGCTCATCCCACTATTCATTAAGAGCGCACCGCCCACAACCATAAACAACATGGCCCCCACAAAGAGCCAGGTGCTATGAACAGCCGCCCAGGCAAGAGCCGCCAGCGCACCCGCGGTCAACAATGCTTTCTTGGCGCTGAACTCGCCGGTTTCATCATCGCGGAACCAATTGGAGATCAGGGTCGCGCCATTGCCAAGGAACTCCCCGGCTCTTTGGCCGAGCGTTTTATCGGGCGCGCCGCCGCCTTCTCCTGTGGGAGAAATGTTCAATGGTGAGGAAGGTGTGTCTGCCATATCGCTTTTCCTTATGGCCTATAGTAGCATCATTGTGTGACGGTAATATGACAAACAGAACGCCGCGGACATCAACAACACCCTGATTATTATAATTCTTTATGTCACAATAGAGAAAAATACATTGCCACAGGTGGCGCGGAGTCTTACCCGGCGTCTTTTTTCGCCGCTGGATTTTTTTCTTTCTCTTCCTTCTTCGGCGCGCATTTTACCAGGGAAACATCGTAAAACGGATGTTCTATGAAAGTCAGCGAGGGAGAAGTAGAAAACATCCAGCCGGAAAACACTTCCGTGGTGCCGCCATTGGGAGGCTGGTCGTATACTTCCATCAATGCTGCAAACTCCCCTTCTTCATTGACGCTGCAACGTCGCGGCAGGACGGAAAGGCTCTGATAATTGGCCACGACTCCCGCGGTCGTTTCCAGCGTGTGGGGAGTGCCCGACACTTTATCGATGACGCGCACCCATACAGCTACATCCTTATTGCCTTTTCGCGGTGCGTTTTCTGCACAGGCGGCACCCGCTGAGAAGGTGACGCCCGCAAGCGCCAGCAGAAAATATGCAGCTTGATGCGCCATTGCCTAGAAATTCATTTTCAGTTCGTCTTCTTCTTCTCCTGTCGAAGGAGGCGTCGACGAACCATGGGCAGGGGGAGCGGATTTCTCGCTTCCTTCCACGCCGCCGCCGCTGAAGACAAACTTACCGATCATTTCTTCGAGGCTTACGGAGGATTGCGTATATTGTATCGTCGCGCCGTCTTTAAGCATGGCGTCTTCCGCCCCCGGTTCCAACCCGACGAACTTACTGCCCAGCAGCCCGTCCCCCACGATGGCCGCAGTGGAATCTTCCGGCAACGGCACGCTGGAGCGAATGGTCATGCCCACGACCGCCTGATAATTTTTCGTGTCCAGATCCATACCGTCCACAACGCCGATTTTCACGCCTCCCAGACGGACGTCGCTACCCACCGCAATACCGGTGGCATTCTCAAATTTCGCCTGGACATGATAGCCGTCATTGACCTTATTGATCTTCCGTCCCTCGTAGGCCGTCATCAGAAAGCTTCCGGCGATGACCAGTACGACGCCTCCCATCACGGTTTCAATTACATTTCTGCTCATACAGCATCTCCTGGTGTCCATGCTTCGTAATCAGAGGTGGAAGCATCACGCTTCGCTCCCCGGTGGATATGGCCGGGGGGCACATAGGCTCCTGCGGTTCCCGTCAGGTTGGGGATATGTTCCTTCTGCCAATCGTAGGAAGACGTAGAGTTTTCCCGCGGCACTTCATCCATCGTGTAATGCAGCCAGCCATGCCATAAAGCGGGTACTTTGCTGGCTTCCGCCATGCCTTTATAGACAACCCAGCGCCGCGTGCGCCGGTCTTTTGCCGCACGACGCTCTGTGTAATAACGATTGCCGAATGTATCCGTGCCGACATATTTGCCGTACAGGAGAGTATGGAGTCTGGTGCCGATTGTCGCCATTTTTACCTCTGATAGTGCTGATTAGCATAGTAAGCGGGCTTTTTCCAGCCTGCGTTAATCGCTACCGTCTTCTTCATCGTCAAGCAACCAGTTTAGTGCCAGATAGTCACTGATAACCAGAAATACCCCTACCAGAACCGCAAGCGTGCCGTCATGACTGAGACGGTAGACCAGTATCCCGATCGCCAGCGCCGCTAATGCCGAGAGCGTCATATAGGTAGGCATTTTACCCGGATCAAGCATTGGCAGACGAGGGGGCATCAGAAATCTACTCTTCTTTCTTGTCCCTGCCGTTACGAAGAAGTGGCTTTTTATGCCTTGTCTCGCCCCGTATCTCCGTTTTAGTTGCCTGATAAATAAGGAGAAAGATAGATCCCGACACCACCAGATAAACAATCGATAATATCGGCATTTCGGTTAGCCACTGCACGATGGTCGCACCGGCAGCCCATGCTATCAAAAGTCCCCAAAAGGTCGCACGCAGGCTATCTTCCGGAGTATTTTTCATAACATTCCTTAATGTTCCAGAAAGCTGCGCATTTTACGGGAGCGACTTGGATGCTTGAGTTTCCTTAACGCCTTGGCTTCAATCTGGCGAATCCGCTCGCGGGTCACGGAGAATTGCTGGCCGACTTCCTCCAGCGTATGGTCGGTGTTCATACCGATGCCAAAACGCATCCGCAACACGCGCTCTTCGCGGGGGGTGAGGCTGGCGAGTATGCGCGTCGTCGTTTCGCGCAGATTGGAATGAATCGCGGAATCCAGCGGCAATATCGCATTCTTATCCTCAATGAAATCCCCAAGATGCGAGTCTTCCTCATCCCCGATCGGCGTCTCCAGCGACACCGGCTCTTTGGCGATTTTCATGACCTTGCGCACTTTATCCAGCGGCATCACCAGCTTTTCCGCCAGTTCTTCCGGCGTCGGCTCACGGCCGATTTCATGCAGCATCTGACGCGAGGTGCGCACGATTTTGTTGATCGTCTCGATCATATGCACCGGGATCCGGATGGTGCGCGCCTGATCGGCGATGGAGCGGGTAATCGCCTGACGAATCCACCAGGTCGCATAGGTCGAAAACTTATAGCCCCGGCGATACTCGAATTTATCCACCGCTTTCATCAGGCCGATATTGCCCTCCTGAATCAGATCCAGGAATTGCAGGCCGCGATTGGTATATTTTTTGGCGATGGAAATCACCAGCCGCAGGTTGGCTTCGATCATCTCCTTCTTGGCGCGTGTCGTCGTGCGCTCGCCGCGCTGAACGTCCTGCACCATGCGCTTGAACTCGGCAATATCCACGCCGACTTCCGCCGCCACCTTGGCGATTTCAGCCCGCAGCACTTCCGCTTCGGCTTCGCAGCTACTCGTAAAGGCAGCCCATCCTTTGCCTTTGTATTTAGCGGCTTCTTCCAGCCAGGAGGGGTTTAGCTCGTTGCCGGGGTAGCGCGTCAGGAAATCCACGCGATCCACCCCTTTTTCTTCCGCCATGCGGAGCAACTGGCTTTCCAGATTTATCAGGCGTTTATTAAGACCATAAAGGCGATCCGTCTGTTCCTCCACGCGCATATTGTTGAAGCGCACCTCGCACATCAACTCGCCCATTTCCTTGAAATACTTTTTATAGTTTTCGGCGTCTTTTGCGGTAAACTCGCCGTCGCCAAACGCACTGGCCAGGCGTTTTTCCTGCAATTTGCGCATTTTTTTCGCCAGCGCGCCATACCGGTCCAGCGATTCGAGTATCTGCGGCATAAGCGCGCTTTCCATGGCGACGATGGAAAGCGGATTATCTCCGTATTCATCGTCCTCATCCTCATCCTCTTCGCCTTCCTCCTCCGCGCCTTCTTCTTCGTCCTCGTCCTCATCGTCAGCGGAAGGTTTTTTCTTTGTCTTTTTTTCCTCTTTCACGTCGGCGGTTTCTTCCGCCTTCTTACGCGCAACCTCTTCTGTGATAACGGGTATCACCGGCACACCGTCCTCGCTTTCGGCATTCGCGCCCATGGTGGCGTCCAGATCGATCATGTCGCGCAGCAGCATTTCACCGCTGGCCAATGCGTCGCGCCAGGAGAGAATTTCCTGCATCACCACCGGCGTTTCGCACAGGCTGGCGATCATCATTTCGCGGCCGCTTTCTATTCTTTTGGCGATCTCTATCTCGCCGTCGCGTGAGAGCAGTTCCACATTGCCCATTTCCCGCAGATACATGCGCACCGGGTCATCCGAGCGCCCATAATTCTCGACTTCGGCGGCTTCTACGGTTTCTTCTTCCTCTTCGGGCGGAATCGTATCGTCTTCTTCCTCGTCCACCTCCGATACTTCATCTTCGGCAACTTTAGCGGCGCGACGTTTTCCAGAAGCAGGACGGGCATCGGCATCTTCCTCCTCCGTCACCATGATATTAAGTTTACCCAGTGCCGAGATCACATTATCGATGGCATCGGGAGAAAACTCATCGGCGGGCAGCAGCTCATTCAGCTTGCCATAGGAAATCTCCCCTTTGGTTTTACCTATGGCGATCAGTTTCTTGACGATTTCCTTTTGGCTGCTGTCGAGAGATTTCTTCGACGGAGCCTTAGCTTTTTCCGTCGGCTTTTTGGCAGGCGTTTTAGCGGGCGCCTGTTTTGCTGACGCCTGCGCTTTCTTAGGCGCGGGTTTAGAGGTCGCGGGCTTCTTTGAGGCGGGTTTCTGCGCGCTTGCCGGTTTCTTTTTTACCGCTGCCTTTGCCGGTTTTGCCGCAGGCGCTTTTTTCTTAGACACCACCGCCGCTTTTTTTGCCGACGCTTTGGGTGCCGGTTTCGTTGCCACCGGCTTCTTTGCAGGAGCGGATTTTTTCACCGGCTTGCCCGATGCCGGAGCTTTTGCCTTCTGCTTCAAAGGTTTTGCCGATGCCTTCTTCGCCGGAGATTTTGCGCTCGGGGTAGCGGCCTTCTTCTTGACCGGAACAGTCTTTTTCGCTGTTGTTTTAGCCGTTGCTTTTACCTGATTCTTTTTTGCCGATGCCTTTTTTGCCGTCGCCATAGAGCGCCATTCCCCTGTTAGACAATTTTGTACGCCGCCTTCGCGGAAAGCCCAAGTGCCACCGCGTTCGCAACCCGTGAACCTGTTTATTAACCAGACCGGGGCGAGTTTGGCAACCCAACTCTCTCATATAAGCGCAGTTTTAAGGGTTACAAGGGCTTATACTGTGGCAGGAGGGCAATTTATTCGAGCGTTTCCCCCAGCAACAGCGCATCCTGCGATTTCAGGCGTTGCAATTGCTGTTGCAGGGCAAGGAACCGTTCGCAGGCGGCGGGATCATGCTGCATTTGCTCGGCGACGGCGGCCATATCCGCTTCCAGCTGAATTTCCACCAGTTGCGAAAGAAGGCGGGTACAGTAACGCTTCGCCTGCATTTGTCCTTCTTCTTCCGGCTGCTTGAGTAATTGCTGAAGATCGAATTGACGTTTGTACCCCTGCCACGCGGCGCTTTCCGCCTTTTCCGCTTCCGCCAGAAACGCGGCGCGTGAGAAATCGCCGTGCATATAGACATCGGTCAGGCGGCGATGAAACTCCATCAAGGCCGGTTGCGAGGGGGCAAAGACGGTAAACCCTTCCTCGATATCCCTGTTTTCGAGTAATTTAGGGAAATACATCAGAATCGACAATATCTGGCGGATGCAGGTATCGCGCCGCCACGAAGCGTCATTGGAACCGGCGGCGCTGGCAATGAGGGAATGCAGCTCAAACGCCGCCTCGGTGCGAGGCACCCTCCTGACCTCCCTGCCCGCCTGCCAGAAACGCTGGCGCATATCATCCCGGTAAGCGCGTCGGACGCCCATATCCTGAATGGACTCCACCGCCCGCATAATACGTTGCTCGGCGGCGGCGCGTTGCTCCGGTGTGGTAGCGGGCTTCTCCGTCACCTCCAGACGCCATAGCATTTCCGCCAGAGGAAGGGCGCCATTCATGGCTTCCTGCATGGCGCGTGCGCCGCGTGTTTTAATCAGGCTGTCCGGATCCTCTCCTTCCGGAAGCAGGCAAAAACGCAGGCTCTTGCCCGGCTTGAGCAAGGGCAACGCCAGCATGGTCACCCGCTGCATGGCGCGCCACCCGGCATTGTCGCCGTCCAGACAGACGACCGGTTCATCCGCAAGCTGCCACATCATCTTCAGATGATCTTCCGTCACCGCCGTCCCCAGCGGCGCAACTGATGCCGCGAAACCCGCCTGGTGCAACGCAATGACATCCATATAGCCTTCCGCCATCACCAGCGTTTGCCCGCGGGAGAGAGCAAGGCGCGCCTGATCGGCGTTATACAGCAGGCGGCCTTTATCAAACAGCATGGTTTGTGGGGAGTTCAGGTATTTGGGAGCACGCTCCGCTTCCACCAGCAGACGCCCCCCGAATCCCACCACGCGCCCGGAAATATCGCGTATGGGAAAGATCACGCGGCCACGGAATTTATCGAATATCGCCCCGGAATCGGACCTGGAAAGCAGCCCTGCATCCTCCATATCCCGCAAGGAGATACCCAGTCCGGACAAATGGGATTTGAGCGCCTCGCGACTGTCAGGGGCATAGCCGAGACGGAAAACCGCCATGGTTTCACGGTGAATGCCACGCTGCGTCAAATAATCAAGCGCCGCCGCCCCTGGTGTTTCACGCAACTTTTGAGAGAAAAACGCTGCAGATTTCTCAACTGTTCCAAAAAGAACCTCGGTGCGCGCCAACTTTTCACGCGCTTCCGGTGTGGTTTTGGGCAGTTCCAAACCCGCCTCACGCGCCAGCGATTCCACGGCTTGTCCCCAGCCCAGCCCCTCATATTCTTTAACGAAATTAATGACATCGCCATGTGCTCCACAGCCGAAGCAATGATAAAACGCTTTTTCGTCGTTAATTGTAAAGGATGGCGTCTTCTCGTTGTGGAATGGACAAAGCGCATGATATTCACGTCCGGCCTTGCGTAAGGTCAGATGACGCCCTATAACCTCGGAGAGGCGAAAGTGCTGCCGGATGCGATCCAGAAATTGAGGCGGGTAGCGCATTGCTGAGTTTCCATGGTATTCTTGGTTAATGGATAGTAAAGAGTCACACCAGTAGGAGCAACCGTCTTTTTATGGCAACGCAGATCATCGGACTTCCTGAATATATTGCAGCGGGCGGACACAATCTCTCACTGCAGGTTAGAAGACTCAGCACTTCACGCAGAATCACACTGCGTCTTAATCCGCTGAAAGACGAAGTCACGTTGACGCTCCCTAAACGCTGCCATGCGCGCACCGCTCTCAGCTTTCTCAATGAGAAGAAACACTGGATCGAAGATCATGCCAGAAAACTTCCCAAGCGTGTACCGCTGACGTTTGGCCAGACCATCCCCGTCTTTGGTGAGAAGCGCGTCATCACCCGCGCCAACGATGTGGAGGAAGGCGATGCGGAAGGCGTGTTTGCCGTGTTGACGATTCCTTCGCGCTGCGAGGCGACGGTCAAGCGGATGCTGAAAACACAAATGCTGGCCTACGTCACTCCGCGTGCGGAGTCGATGGCTCGGCGCATTGGCCATGACATCACCTCCATCCGTCTGGCAGATCCTTCGGGACGCTGGGGAAGCTGCGGCAGCGATGGCCGCCTGATGTTTTCCTGGAGGCTGATTTTCGCTCCCAAGGACGTACTGGATTACGTTATCGCCCATGAAGTGGCGCATCTGGAAGAGCCCAACCATAGTCCGGACTTTTGGAAAATTGTGGGTAAGCTTCGCCCGAACTACCGGGCGGAACGCTCATGGCTGAAGCATGAAGGCCATCTGCTCATGCGCTACGGCAAGGTGAGCAAAGAGGCGTAAGCCGGTTCTCCCTGTATAAGAGACATACGATGCCTACGCCGCCATGGCGAGTGCATTACCGCCTTTTGGGGTAATCATATTCCACGCTGATATCATCCGTATCGAATAATTTATCCCAAAAACTATTCCCCAGATCGACATTCCCCCCGGAAGAAGAAGGCGGGGAGGAAGGCGGACGCTGCTGACCGGATTTCCATTGATCGCGTGCGGAGGTAGGAGCGGCGCTTATACCGCTTTGCTCGCCTTCCCAGGGCATGGTGTCCTGAGAAGCCACACTATAGGCCGTGGGCAGATCATGTGCAGCCACATTCTTCAGAGCCTCGGTCATAAACCCTTTCCAGATGCGGGCAGGAATGGAGCCTCCCGTGACTTTTGCCATGGGGGTGGCTTCGTCATTGCCGACCCAAACCCCCGCCACCAGATCCGGCGTGTACCCCATGAACCATGCATCCTTATAATCCGATGCGGTGCCGGTTTTACCAGCCGCCGGTCGGCCGATGGCCGCCGCCCGCCCTGTCCCGTTATTAATGACATTGCTTAGCATGGAGTTCATCATCGCCACTGCATTGGGCTGAATCACCAGGTAGGGCAACGGAGGATGGTATTCATAGATCGCCTCGTTTTTCTTCTTGCTGCGAATCTCGGTAATAGCGAACGGCATAACCCCGCTTCCTCCCGAGGCCAGATGCGCATACGCGGTCGTCAGCTCAAACAACGTCACTTCGGAAGAACCCAGCGCCAGCGATGGCACCGCCGTCAAATCGGAGCGAATGCCCAGACGCTTGGCCACCAGCACCACGCGCTGCGGGCCCACAGCCTGAATCAGCTGCGCGGCGATGGTATTGATCGATTGCGTGAGCGCGGCGCGTAGCGTCATGGTGCCGCGATATTTGCCATCGTAATTTCGGGGCTTCCAGACCTTTTTATACACGGGAATCTCTATGGGCTGATCCTCCATGACATTGTCGGGCGTCCATCCCGATTCCATGGCGGCCAGGTAAATAAACATCTTGAAGGCGGAGCCGGGCTGGCGATGCGCCTGTACCGCCCGGTTAAACTGGCTCTTGGCGTAATCCCGCCCGCCGATCATCGCCAGCACCGCGCCATCGGGACGCATGGCCAGCAGCGCCACCTGTGCTACCTTGTTCTTCTCCACCACCTCATCGGTCATCTGCGCGGATACCGCTTCCTCCGCCGCGTGCTGCAACGAGGCGTCCAGCGTAGTGCGGATAATAATGTCCTCATCCACATGGCTGATATAATCAGGCAAAAGATCCACGATCCAGTCCGTGAAGTAACGCTCGTTTTTGCCATCCAGCAATTGATCGGGAAAGTTCAGCGTCTCCAGAGCGCGGGGCACCAGTTTTTCATCCATCATCCCGGCATCGGCCATATTCAGTAGCACCTGATGGGCGCGCTTTTTGGCCAGATCGGGGTCGGAGGTCGGGCTATAGCGCGAGGGGGCTTTCAGCAGCCCGGCAATCACCGCCGATTCCGCCACGGAAAGATCGCGTGCCGATTTACCGAAATAATGACGCGCCGCCGCATCCACGCCATAATTTCCTGCGCCCAGATACACCCGGTTGAGATAAATACTGAGAATCTCTTTCTTGGAAAACCGCGCTTCCAGCCAGAAGGCCAGCAGCATTTCCTGCAGCTTACGCTTCAGGGTGCGGTCGGGAGTCAGAAAGACGTTTTTGGCGAGCTGCTGGGTGATGGTGGAGCCGCCCTGTATGAAATGCCCGGCGCGCAAATTGACCACCATCGCCCGGGCAATGCCCTGCGGGTCGATGCCCATATGCGAGAAGAACCGGCGGTCTTCCGTTGCCGTCACCGCGTCTACCAGCGATTTCGGCAGATCCTTATATTGCAGGTAGTCGCCATAAATCTGACCGTAAGAGCCGATGACTTCCCCCGTGGCCGATAAAACCTGAATGCCCGGCGCCTTCTTCGCCGCGCCCAGCCCGCTGATGTCGGGGAGATTCTGCGCAAAGTAGATCATCGCCAGCAGCAACATAATGGCGCAGGTCAGGCCGACGGAAAACAACCGCGAAAGGATGCGCGCACTGAACAACCAGCGCATAAAGCCCTTAAACCGTCCTTCCAAAGCGGCGGGCTTTTTCTTTTTCCTGCTGACAGTCTTACGCTTTACCGTACTACGCGAACCGGCGGGCGAAACGGAATTTCCGCTTTTTCTGCTTCCGCCGCCACCCAGGGAAGGCCCTCTTCCCCCCGGCACACGTTTGTTTTTTTTGCGCTCTACCATGTTACGTCCTTGCCACGCCCTATGCACTGCTCTAGTTATTACCCCTTGAGGGAGGCCTAGCATAGGGATTTCGCATGGAGTGGCAAGAGTCCGAATTTCATGATTACGCGGATGCGTTTTTAGAGGCGGTATTTGAGCAGCTGGAGCAGCAGGATGACGAAGGCGCGCTGGAAATCGACCTGCAGGAGGGTATCCTGCTGATTGAAACCCAGTCGCGGGAGTTCGTTATCAGCAAACATGCGCCCAGCAGGCAGGTGTGGCTTTCCTCACCGCTGAGCGGCGGACTGCATTTTATCCCCGCCGACGAAGGGCGCGACTGGAAGCTCAAGGACGGTCGCCGTCTCTCCGTGGTGCTGAGCGAAGAGCTTTCCATGCTGACGGGAAGCGATTTTATCATTGAGGTATAAAAAGCGTGCGCTCCACTGACTCCACACTCAGCCACTCCGAGAAAGCCCCCAAAGGCAATATACGCAGCCTGAGACTGCTGGGCGCGTATCTGCGTCCCTACCGTGGTTCCGCCCTGTTGGGCATCCTGGCTATTCTCACCACCTCCTGCGCCGTACTGGGCATGGGCTGGGGGCTGCGTTATTTTGTCGATGCGGGTATCGGGCAGGGTAACACCCAGCTCCTTAATAAAGGATACGAGTTGTTGCTGGTTGCCGTGTTGCTTCTGGCAGGCGCTACCTGGCTGCGGTTTTTTCTCATTACCTGGATCGGGGAACGGATCGTGGCCGATATACGCGGCGATATTTACGCCAAACTCATCCGGATGCATCCCGGCTTTTTCGAAAGCAGCCGCACCGGAGAGCTGCTTTCCCGCCTGACGACGGATACCACCGTGCTGCAAAACCAGCTTACCAGCTCTATTTCGGTCATCCTGCGGCATGTGCTGATGCTGGTAGGCGGCATTATTCTCCTGCTTGTCACCAGCTGGGAGCTTACCAGCTATCTGCTGCTGATCGTCCCCGCCGTGGTAGCGCCTATTCTGATTATCGGCAACCGGGTGCGTCGTCTCTCCCGCGAGGCGCAGGATCGCGTGGCCGACATTAACGTCCAGGCGGAAGAAACCCTCAACGCGGTGCGCACCATTCAGTCCCTTGCGCTGGAAGAAGAGGAAACGGTGCGCTTTCACCGCCATGTGGAGGCGGCCAAGCGTTCCGGTCTGTCGCGCATCCGCATGAAGGCCATGCTGATCGCCATCGTGATCGGGCTGGTCTTCGGCGCCATTTCCACCGTGCTGTGGATCGGCGGGCAGCAGGTCATTACCGGCGGCATCAGCCCCGGCGCCCTTTCCTCCTTCGTATTTTACGCGGTGGTGGTCGCCGGATCGGTGGGCTCCCTCAGCGATGTACTGGGAGACCTGCAGCGCGTGGGCGGCGCGGCGGAACGCCTGATGGAACTGAAAGCCCTGACCCCTCTTATTGCCGCCCCGCAGACGCCCGTAACCTTACCCACCCCTTTGGCAGGTCATGTGGAGTTTCGTCACGTTTCTTTTTCTTACCCTTCACGTCCCGCCAGTCCGGCGCTGGACGACATCACCTTCAACATCACCCCCGGCGAAACCGTGGCGCTGGTAGGGCCTTCCGGCGCGGGAAAATCCACCATCATTCAATTGCTGCTGCGCTTTTATGACCCGCACGCGGGCGAGATACGCATCGATAATGTGGATATACGCCAGCTTGTCCCTCAGGAACTTCGCCGCCATATCGGGTTGGTGCCGCAAGACCCGGTTATTTTCTCCACCTCGGCGCTGGAGAATATTCTGCGCGGATGCATCGGCGCAACGCAGGAAGAAGCGCGTGCCGCCGCCGCCGCCGCCGAGGCGCTGGATTTTATCGAGGCATTGCCAGAGGGTTTTCACACCTATCTGGGGGAAAAGGGCGTGCGGCTTTCAGGCGGTCAGAAACAACGCATTGCCATCGCCCGCGCCATCATCCGCAACCCTGCCATCCTGCTGCTGGACGAAGCCACTTCGGCGCTGGATTCAGAAAATGAGCATAAAGTCCAAAAGGCGCTGACGACACTGATGAAGGGGCGCACCACGCTGGTGATTGCTCATCGCCTCGCTACCGTCCAGCAGGCCGACCGCATTCTGGTGCTGGAGGAAGGACGCATCAAAGGCGTGGGCACGCATGAGGAGCTGCTACAATCGAGCGAGCTTTACGCACGTCTGGCAAAACTGCAATTCGCCGCTTCTGCGCAGGCGTAAATCACGCCCTCCGGCCTAGCATTGGAGCGCCCCCACATAGGGCGCCGCTCTTGCTTTCATTTTATCTACCCATCCCATGCGCTGTTCTCCCAGCTCCGGCGCACGGCGAACCTCCGTGAGCAGCGTGGTCACCTTATCTTTTTTGCCTTCGCGTTTTTGGGTCGTTTCTTCCAGATCGAACTCCAGCATGTTGAACTCTTTGCGGCTCACCGCCGAACCCGTGTTATGGATATGGAAGCGTTGCAGATACTTCTCTCCCGTTTGCGGATCGGTTATCGGCTGCTCTACCTTATCGTTGGTACGCGGAACGTGCGTATGCCCCATAAAAATATGGAACAGATCGTGCCTTCCCTTTTTTATCTTTCGCTGTGCGCGGATGACGCAGGGGTCAATATGCTGCGGGCGATTGTGGTACCCCGCATACTGATGGGCAAGGCTGAGCAGCGTGGGATTGCTGTATATCCATTGCTCCACCGCATGATGAAACTTCCGTTCTTCGTCGCCGGAATCCGGGCTTTTTACTTCATCAATGGGAATATAGGGACGGCTATGGATATTTTGCTTGCGCATGGGCAAATCGCCGTGCGTAAACATGACATTCATCGCGGGGGAAAACGTCTCGCCATGAACATGGAAGTTATCCGCACCCGCTTCCTCCTTCAGCACTTTCTTCAGCTTCTTCAGCCGCGAGGGAAAGTCCCGGCTCTTTTTATTTTCCAGCCCGTCGGGACAATAGACCCCGTCATGGTTGCCGATGATATAATGAACCTGGGTCTGCGGATGGCTCTCACAAAATTTCCACAGCCAGGCAACAGCGAGATTCAGGACGGCGTCTACGTCTTTGATAGGCTTGTATGACCCCAGATCGTATTGCACATGCCTGAGGACGCCCAGCTTCTCCAGCGTTTGCTTGTCTTTCTCCTCCTCGAGATCGAACCCCAGTTTTTCCAGTTCATCTTCAAACGAGATGTTTCCCGGAAACTCAAAATCGAAAATATCGCCGTTAAGCACCACCATATCGGCAGGCTTCTCCCCCTCGCGCTCGATGGCGGCATCCAGCAGCGGCAGCAGCTCGTTGGCTTTCGTATAATCGGAAAACAGATGCAAATCGGAGACGGTCAGCCCCCTCCTCCCCCTTTTTTCAGGCAATGACTCTTCCTCCATCGCTTTCTCCCCCTAAAGCATGGGTGGTTATACTAGAGGAAAATCGTTTGAAGTATGAAGATTTATTGACAATCACAGCGCCAGGCCTATCATCCGCTTCCTTTCGCAATCCCTTCAAAACGGGCAGGATAGTGCCGCACCTCGTTTCTGCATGACGAGTTGCGGAAGCATCCGCCCACGGAAACGAGTGTTATGCCGTCTGCGCCTTTATTGCCGGTTTACCGCCGCGCCCCCGTCACCATGGTACGGGGCGAAGGCATGTATCTTATCGACGACGCAGGCAGGCGCTATCTGGATTTTGCTTCCGGCATCGCGGTTAACGGGCTGGGGCACTGCCACCCCAAAGTAATGATGGCGCTGGTGGAGCAATCCGCCAAGCTTTGGCACTGCTCCAACCTCTTCTACACCGATGTACTGGAGCGTTTCTCCACCCGGCTGGTAGATGCCTGCTTCGCCGATACGGTGTTTTTCTGCTCGTCGGGGACGGAAGCGGTGGAAACCGCTATCAAGATGGCGCGTCGCTATCACTTCGCCAACGGGCATAAGGAGCGTTTCCGCATCATCGCGGCGCAAGGGGCGTTCCATGGCCGCTCCACGGGCGCGCTGGCCGCCTGCTCCAGTGAAAAAGCCAGGGAGGGATTCGGCCCCCTGATGCCGGGGTTTGAGCATGTCGCGTTTAACGATCTCGCGGCGCTGGAGAAGGCCATCACCCGTGAAACCGCAGCCATTTTGCTGGAAACCATCCAGGGGGAAGGCGGAATACGGGAACATTCGCCGGAATATCTGCAGGTGGTACGCCAAATCGCCGATGAACACGGCATATTGTTGATCCTGGATGAAATTCAATGTGGCTACGGGCGCACGGGATCGCTCTTTTCTTTTGAGGAATGCGGCATTGTCCCCGACATCGTCACGACCGCCAAGGGCATCGGCAACGGGTTTCCGCTGGCGGCGGTGCTGTCCAATCACAAAGCCGCTTCGGGGATGAAACAGGGCACGCACGGCTCTACTTATGGGAGCAACCCCCTGGCCATGGCGGTCGGCGAGGCCGTGCTCAACGAATTGCTGGCGGACGGGTTTTTCGCACAGGTAAGAAAGAACGGCGTGCGGTTAAAAGCCGAACTGATCGCGTTGATGTACGACTTTCCCCATCTTATCACGGAAATTCGCGGGCGCGGACTTATGCTGGGGATCGAGCTTGCTAACCCGCATATGAAGTACCCTCTGGCGGATGCGCTTCGCTCCCGCGGCCTGCTGGTCGCCCCGGCGGTGAGCAATGTCTTGCGCATCCTTCCCCCGCTGGTTATAGAAGAACAGCATATACGGGAAGCCGCTGAAATACTGCGCCATGTCGCCGCCAACTGGAAAGAAACCGCATGACACCTCGCCATTTCATTGATCTGAAGGACATCGACGCCGTGACGCTGCGGGCGCTGATTGACAAGGCACGCGAAATGAAGCAATCCGCCCGTGAAGGCAAGGCGGAAAGCCCGTTGAAGGGAAAAACGCTGGCCATGATTTTCGAAAAAAACTCTACCCGCACGCGAGTCTCGTTCGAGGTGGGGATGCTGGAGCTGGGCGGCCATGCGCTCAACCTCACCCGCGCCGATTTACAATTGGGGCGCGGAGAGAGCATTGCCGATACCGCCCGGGTTCTGTCGCGCTATGTGGATGCCGTCATGATGCGGGCGCACGATCACAAAAGCCTGGAAGAGCTGGCGAAATACGCCGACGTGCCCGTCATCAACGGCCTGACCGACCTTTCCCACCCCTGCCAGATCATGGCGGATATCCTGACTTATGAGGAGCATCGCGGTTCCATTCAGGGGGCGACCGTAGCCTGGATAGGGGACGGTAATAATGTCTGCCACTCCTGGATTACCGCTGCGGTGAAGTTCGGTTTTACCCTGCGCATCGCGTGCCCCGACGAGCTACAGCCTCACGGGGACTATCTCGCATTTGCGAGGAAACACAACGCCCCCATCAGCATTACCGCCAACCCGGAAGAGGCCGTTCGTGGTGTGGATGCGGTGGTGACCGATACCTGGGTTTCCATGGGCACCGAAAACAGCGAAACCCGCAAGCAACTCCTGCGCCCCTATCAGGTGAATGCGGCGCTGATGGCGCTTGCGGCACCCGATGCGCTCTTCCTGCACTGCCTGCCCGCGCATCGCGGTGAAGAGGTGACGGCGGAGGTTATTGACGGCGCGCAGTCGGTCGTGTGGGACGAAGCGGAGAACCGCCTCCATGCGCAGAAAGCCGTGCTGGTCTGGTGTATGCGCGGGGAGTGAGGCTAGCGAGCTACCGCTCCTCCTTGCAATACACGAGCTTCTCGCTGTAAAACATCCTTTTTCAAGGACTCAGTATCCGCTACCGTAGCCATCGTTATGCCGGTGTCTTTTAGCGAGGAAACCTGATTCACAAAATCTTCTGTCACCCTGAAAGCAACTGCTTGCGTGCCCTCAAGCGGGAATCTGTCAAAATGATGCCGTGTTGTATCGCCTGGTACAGTGATATTAAATGAACCTTGTGCCCGCAATGTTTGCCCACCCGCGGGGAATACCAAATAATATTCTGCATTTTGGGCTGAGGTTCTGGGTTCTGAGAGAAAATCTGTTAAAGCATCACCGCTTAATTCTCTGCCAGCAATAGGTCTCTGGCTCCTTCCTACGGTATACACTATAGCGCCCTGCATTTTATTCTGAAACTCATTTAATGAGTGCAATCCTATAATGTTTTCCATTTTTTATTCCTTCTTATGCTATCCGTTTGAATAACGCCATTCCCGTAAAACAGGCAACCTTCTAGCTCCAGATAAATACGGCTTACATTCGTCTGGAATGGCCACATTCTTATATAAAATCGATATATTCCAGCTTTCTCCTTACTTTCCATTTTCTACCACAAGAAAATTGTTTCTGTATGAAAGTTTCATGACATTACCCTCACGCTTCCCCCTACACCCTCCCGTTTCCATATGTTATAATGGTTTTATGAGTTCTGCCCACCACGATATAGGCCTCGTGCGCCACGAGGATATCATCCAGCCTTTCATGCTTCACCAATCGTCTCTGCGTGGGCGGATGGTGCGCCTGTGCCCCGCTGTGGATACGATTCTGACCCGGCATCACAATCCCGCCCCCGTCAATCGCCTGCTGGCTGAATTGCTGACCCTGGCCGCCATGCTATCTGCGAATCTGCCCAAGGACGGTATTTTGACGATGCAGGCAAAGGGCAATGGGCCGGTTTCCTTCCTGGTGGCCGACGCCATGTATGGCGGGGGATTGCGCGGTTATGCCAGTCTGGCTGAGGATGGCGCATCCCGCCTCGCTCACCTTGAGGCAGAAGGCGGGGAGCTGACGCTCTCCGATCTGATGGGAGAAGGTTACCTCGCCATTACGCTGGATATGGGCTACGGCGACCCTTATCAGGGGATCGTGCCGCTGGAGGGAAAGACGCTCCGTGAGGCGGTGACTCATTATTTTACCCAATCGCAGCAATTGGACATTATGTTCCATCTCAGCATCGACCAGCGCAAGGACACGGACGGCGACCAGCACTGGACGGCGGGAGGGATCATGCTGGAGAGGATGCCCGAGCTGGGCGGCAAACAGCTTGCCGTACACAAACCAGAAGAGGAAGACGGGCTGCACGGATGGGAATACAACGCCCTGCTGGTTAATACGGCCACACGCGACGAGCTGCTTGATCCGCATCTTGCCCCTTCCGCGCTGCTGTACCGGCTTTTCAACGAAGGCGGCGTATGGGTTCACGATACGCAACCCGTTTCGTCTGACTGCCGTTGTTCGCGGAAGAAAATCGCTAATGTTCTCAATAGCTTAGGAGCTGAGGCGTTGGACGATATGGTGGTGGACGGCGTCATTACCGTCACCTGTCAGTTTTGCAATAAAGATGAAGTGTTTAAAGCAGATGAAGTGGAGAAGGAAACCTCCCTCCCCTAGGCTTTTCTTCATCAGGCGCGCTGTCGCTGACCTGTTTTATACTGCTCTCCGCCGTGGCGCACCTGCCCTTTTTCCGACCGGGCATGTTTAAGAGTGTACTCATCCACGCAACCGCTGAACTCGATATTGTATTTGGCGCTTACCTTGCATTCGCGGATGGATCCGGCGGATACAAACACCTCCCCCTCATGGGAAGAGATTTCGCAGCGGGTGAATTTAGCCCCTTTAAGTACGGCGTCATGCTCCACATCCACGGTGACATTCTGGCCGATACTGGTGCTGAGGCTGACGTAAGGGGCGGAAATGGAGACGTCCTCCATCATCTGACCCCGCAAAACCACGTCCTCATAATGGCTGATAAGCGTGACATGCATAAGCGGGCGCTTATAAATAGTGATGCCATTGGCCGCTTCGATATAGGCGTTGATGATGTTACGGCGTTCGGGATGGTTGGTATCTCCCAGCGAAACCATGCTGTCACGCGCAATAATCCGCGCCGGGTTTTGCGTCGATTCACCGCAAACATAGCCGGTGATGCGAATATTCCCCGCGTCGCCTTTCGTCAGAATACTGCCTTCCGCAATATGCCCGCGCAGCTCCACCGCACCGTCATACGCAATCTCTCCTGCGGCGAGGCGGCAAATGCCGTGTTCGTCCCGCTCGCCAGTATTATCTGTGCCAAATAAAAACAGTTTGCCTTTATCTACTTCGTAAAAAAGGGGCAGCATCCCCTGCTTCACATTCGCCTGCGTCAATTTTTCAAGGTAAGATTCAATGGTTTGGCGCGTTTGAAATTTTTGCGTGGACATGCTCACCTGCCGGGATTTTCCGCATTTGATGCTACGGTTTCTATTACCGAATTATTGTATAATTACCGGCAACAAGCAAGCTATACTTGTGACACACGCCCACAAAAAGAATGCTGCGGCGCAGCATGAATACCCCTCACGCTTACCCTCAGGCATGGGTAGCTCAAGCATAAAGCGCATTGTGCCGTACACCATTATAACAGCGTTCAGATGATACCCGTTGTCGGCACATATGCTGGAGATATTCGCAGCCCATAACCCGGTTGTTTCAATAATCTGTAATAGCTTCAGAATTACCTATAGGGAAGCTTACGCAGGTGATGAAATAGAAGGACGGTTTTCCGCTTCTTCCAGCTTCTTTTCATACCAGGTTTCGCCGATGGCGATTTTCTCACGGCCTTTGTTTTCCCGCCATTCATTCGTATCGCGCAGGGAATAAATGCAGCCGCAATATTGCTGCTGATAGAAACGCTCCTCTTTGGCCAGATCGTACATGCGCGCCGAGCCGCCCTCCTTACGCCAGTTATACGTCCAGTAGGTAATATCCGGATAATGCGCGGCGGCGCGCTCGCCGCAACCGTTGATCTGCTCCATATCCTTCCAGCGCGAAATACCCAGCGACGAAGTGAAGACGGCAAACCCCTCCTCATGCGCGTGCAGGGCGGTACGCAGGAAACGCATATCGAAACACATGGTGCAGCGGATACCGCGCTCCGGCTCAAACTCCATCCCCCGGGCACGCGCAAACCATTCCTGCACGTCGTAATCCGCATCCACGAAGGGAATGCCGAGCTTTTCGGCATAACGGATATTTTCGTCTTTGCGCAGGCGATATTCTTTCAACGGATGGATATTGGGATTGTAGAAGAAGATCGTAAGCTCGATGCCGCTGTCGTGCATTCGCTCGATCAGGGGACCCGAACAGGGCGCGCAGCAGGAGTGCAAAAGCACGCGACGGTGCCCGCCCGGGACTTCAAATTCCTGCGATGCAGAGGTTTTTTCCATGGCGCGCAGTATGCAAAACTTATGCTAAGCCGTCAATGGACGAGAGTATCTCCTGCCTTTATCTGTCAATCGATTTTTGCGCTTGCCGTGATGGAATGGGTCTGCTTAGTATCCTACCTTAAAGAAAAAAGGAGAAGTTATGGCACGGCAAGCAAAAGGCGCGGCAACGCGGCGTAGTATCAGTCTCGACTCCCCGCGCAAACGGATGAAAGACAAGCGCCGCGTCCAGTTGATTGAAGCCAATATGGCCTCCATTGCCGAACGCGGTTTGACCGATACCACGATTACCCATGTCTCCGAGGGTGCGGGTATGTCACGCGGGATCATCAATTTTTATTTCGATTCCAAAGAAACCATGATGCGGGAAACGCTGGCTTACCTCCTTGAAGAACAAGCCGTATGCCGCCAGCAGGCAATGGAAAAAACTGCGGGCGCAACCGGGCGTGAGAAACTGGAAGCCCTGCTTACCGCCCTTTTTTCCAATCGTATCTGCACACGCAAAAAACTGGCGGTGTGGGCTGCTTTCGTCGCTCACGCGGCAACCCATGCCCCTTACCGTTTCCAGATTTTGCAGGCAGCCACCCAATTGCGAGGTCAGCTTGAAGACATCCTGAAAGACATCGCGGGAACCCGACCCCAGGCGGCGGATCAGGCGCTTGCGCTGATCGACGGTTTGTGGATGGCGCAAATCCTGAGCGATACCATGCGGGATCGCAAGGAACTGGTGGCGCTGTGCATGAATATCTGCGAACCTGTCGCCTCTATCGCCGCCCCGGCAAAATCAAAAGTAGCGCCACTTCCGCTACGCGAGGAGAAGAAACCGGCGCTTCCCGTGAAACCCGGGCGTAAATCCGCCCTGAAGCCACGCGCTGAAAACGAGGAAGCACCCGTCGTCGCCGATTTGTTCGCGGCACTTTAAAGCGCCCTGATCATCCTGATGGTGGGCAGGGTGGCCTGGATGAAATATTCACCTTCGGGCGCAAATCCCAGTTTTGCGTAGAAGCCTTCCGCCGACTCCCGTACATGGGAGACGATATGTACATAGCGTTTTTCCTTCATACGCACGAAGCATTCCTGTAGCAATGCCGCACCTATTCCCTGCCCGCGACAGTGCGATGCCACAGCCATTTGCCGCAGCAGTACGCGGCTTTTGTCTAACGGTTTGAAGACTACGCACCCCAGCATCTCCTCCCCTTCCTGCGCAATATAATGAAACTGCCTGTCTTCGGCTTCGAGGTCTTCCCGGCTCCACTTAAGACCGAGCGGCTCGCGCAGATGAGTATAACGAAAGGTCAGCACCTTACGATAAAGCGGGGTATCGTACAGAACTTCGACGATATTCATTCCGCGCCCGTAGGACTATTTTACGAAAATATCCGCCCGCTCGGGATCGCCGCCTTCGGCTTTATTGCCCATGGCCTGCACGTTGATGCGCAGATTGTCCACCCCGGAATCGATCAGGAAGGCACGGATTGCCAACGCACGCGAAAGGGAAACGCGGCGTGCGATGCTGGCCTGGTCTTCCGAGCCGGAAGCGAATGCCACCACACTCACGGAGCTGGTATTGCCCGGTGCCGTCAGCTTTTTGGCCAGATCCTGCAGCGGTTTTTGCGAGGATAAAGGCACTTCCGTTTCCGTTTTGGCAAAATTGATCTGCAGCGACGCTTTAGCTTCTGGCGAGACTTTGTCCATCTTCAGCGGCATAATAGCTTCCGCTTCTTTTACGGGCGCAGAAACTTTGGCGCTTTCTTTTTTCGCGCCGGGTGGCGGCATGATGTCTGGCAGCGGAAGCGGCGGCACCTCTTTTTCAGGCGCAGCGGGCGGTGGGGCTAATTCAGGAAGGTCTTTTCCGGGTATAGGAGGAAGCTTCTCCTGTGCATCGGCTTTCCCCTTCACAAATGCCAGCGCATTCTCCTCTTTGCCGGGAGCCGACGTAATGGCGTCAAGCGACGGCAGACCGGAAGGCGCAGGCGCAACCTCACCGGGCAAGGGCGGAAGCGGCGGCGACATTTTCCCCTCTTCAGGCAACGGCGGCAATCCCGCCGTCTTCGGCTCCTCTTCGGGAGGCGGCAGGAGCACCGCTTCCGGTTCGGGAGCGATATCTTCCGGTGCGGGTGGCGGTGCTACGGGTTTGCTCTTTTCTTCCTCACCTCCCAGCATTCCGCTGATCATGCTGCTCAGTCCTGAGAACATGCCCTTTTCTTCTTCCTTCTTCACCACAGGTGGCGGCATTTCCGCACGTTTTTTGGGCGCAGGTATATCTTCCAAAGGAGGCATGGGTTGCGGCACAGCCAACTCAGGCGCGGCAGGGGCGGCTGGCGGTTCCAACGAGGGCAGTGGCTCCAGAGGGGGCAATGCCTCCTCATGCTTGTCTTTCTTGTCCTTCTTGTCTTCTACGCCGGGCAGCGGCGGAAGGGGCAGTCCTTCTGCTTTCTCTTCTTCCGTATCTTGTGGCATCGGCTCCAGCCCTAATTCCTCCAGCGAAGGAACGTTCGGCTCCTGAGGTGCCTTGATTACGATCTTCTTCATCTCAGGCGCGGGTTCGGCTGCGGGTTTCGGCTTTTCGACGGGCGCTTTCTTTTCCGCTTTCTTTTCTTCTTTTTTCACTACCGGTGGAGGCGGTGTCTCTTCGCGTTTTTTCAGCGCAGGAACCTTCTCCAGCGGCGGCAACGGAGCCGCCATCGGCTCCGTTATGGGCGGCAAGGGCTCGAGGGATTTCATGTCCGGCTCCGGCAAATCCGCAGACAAGGAAGGCATCACATCTTCCGCGGGCTCCAGCGGGGGCAGGCTTTCCAACTCATGCTCCAGGGATGCGGCTGCGTCCGGTTGATCCATAGGAGCAAGCGGTGGCAACACAGGGAGCTTTTCTTCCTTTTTCACTTCCTGTTTGGGCGCAGGTATAGGCGCTGGCTCCGGCAAGGGAGACATTTTCTTCATTTCCACTGCTGGCGGTGGAGGAGGCGGTGGCGGTGGCGCTGGCGGCTCCACTCTGGCCATCGCGGGTTTTTGGGGCGCGGGAGCAGGCGGCGGGCTGACATTGACCACCGGAGGCGGCGGCGGCGCGGGCGGCGCAGCTACGACGGGGGGTAAAGCGGGCAACTCCTTCTTGGCCATCGCGGGTTTTTTGGGCGCGGGGGCAGGCGGAGGGCTTGCCTTGACTACCGGCGGCGGTGCAGGTGGCGCAGCCACGACAGATGGCGGGGGCGCAGGTGGCGTTTGCGGATAGCCTACTGGTGCCGTTACGATCTTCCCTTCCGGCCCGGCGATCCAACCGCCCGATTGTCCTTGCGTCGGTGCGGAGTAACGCAGCGCCTCCAGCGCCTCAAAATGCACTTCCACGCTCGGCATATCCGGCAGCAGACGACGTGCATTCGCTCCCTGCGGTGCCGCCAGAGCCAGCGCACATACGGAGGAAAGTAAAACAAGCTTTTTCACAGCGGGGATATGAGACATGACACCACGATCACAGAGGTTTTTCCAACCATAATCAAGCGTAAAAAGGAGCCACGCGCAAGCAGATATTAATTAACGCGCCTTTCCGGACAAAGGTTAGTGTGTCGTTGTGGACTCTTTGCGGAGAAACCCCTCCAAAGCCTGATACGCGGGGATAGTGGAGGCCACGATACAGCCCGTCTCGTAAGGATCCTGAGCGTTCACCATGCTGTAGACCATGCCGCCCGCCTCTTTTACGAGCAGTATGCCAGCGGCAATATCCCATTTTTGTACCCGCGCAAACCAGCAGGCATCGTAGCGCCCGGCAGCAACATACGCCAGATCAAGCGCCGCCGCCCCTCCCCGCCTGATGTTACATTCCAGTTGCGAAGCGGCACGGGTAAACTCTGAATTTGCATCCATAAACGGCGTGGGCATACGCGAGGTGCCGGTGACAAAATAAAAATCCTGGATGCGCTGGTTGGCCACGCGCAATTTGCGGCTATTGAGAAAAGCGCCTTTATCTTTCTCCGCCATGAACATTTCATCATGCACAGGATCGTACACCAACCCGGCGATGATTTCGGAACCCGTGGCGGTTTTCTTTTCCACCCCGATGGAAATACAGAAATAGGGCACGGCATGGATAAAATTAGTGGTGCCGTCCAGCGGGTCAATCACCCAGCGCATCGTAGGGTCTTCGCCTGCCTCTTCCCCTCCCTCTTCCATGAGAAAGCCGAATTTCGGACGGGCTTTTTTTAATTCCATATAGATGGTTTTCTCGGCGCGAAGATCCGCCTCAGTGACGAAATTCACCACCCCTTTGCGCGACACCTGCAAATGGTCTACTTCCTTGAAATCCCGCATCAGCCCCCGCGCCGCTTTACGCACCGCCGACACCATCACATTCATGAGCGGCGAACGGATCGGGTAATCGTTGGGAAGGAGTTTTACCGGTTCGGCCATCAGTGCTTAGTCCTTCGCCCGCTCAACGTAGGTCACTTCCGAGGTATTCACGACAATCTTCGTGCCCGCGGCGATAAAAGGCGGCACCATCACCTTTACCCCGTTTTCCAAAATGGCGGGCTTATATGAGGAGGAGGCCGTCTGCCCCTTCACCACCGGCTCGGCTTCCACGACCTCCAAAATGACTTGCTCGGGCAGAGTGATGCTCAGCGGCTCACCCTCATAGGATTCCAGCACCACCGTCATATTTTCCTGCAAAAAGGGCAGCCGGTCTTCCAGCATGGAGGCGGGCACATGTACCTGCTCATAGCTGGTGGGATGCATCAGCACCAGATCATTGCCGTCCGTATAGAGGTACTGATAATCCACCTGATCCAGCCGTACTTTTTCCACCGTTTCATCCGAACGGAAGCGTTCATTGAGCTTGGTGCCGTCGGTGACGCATTTCATTTCCACCTGGTTGAATGCGCCGCCTTTACCCGGCTTCACATGCTGGGTTTTGGTCACGACCCACAGCTTGCCTTTGTGTTCCAGTACATTGCCGATTCTGATCGATACGCCGTCTATTTTCATATGCAGTCCTTAAATAATGCGCCCTCGCTCCGCGGGCTGTTGGCACGGGCGGCCTACCGGCCTCCCTTAGGTTCCCTTCATTCCAAGGGATAAAAAATTTGGCGGAACCTAGCAGGAGGCGCGTCGGGACGCAAGCGCCGACTCAATAGCCTGATTAAATTCCTGCACAGCGGCTTTAGCCCCCTTTTCATGGTGCCACACATAGGTAATCGCCGCGATGAAATCTGCGCCCGCCGCCACGAGAGGGGCGCAATTAGAGGGCGTAATACCGCCGATGGCCACGCAGGGCAACGTCGTCAACTCCGTCCACCAGTTCAGTATCTCTACGGGTGGGGTTCCCCATTTTTTCTGCGCGGCTTCGGTTTTGGAGGTGGTGGGATAAAATGCCCCGAAAGCCACATACTCCGCCCCCTCCTCCCCTGCTTCCATGGCCAGATGGCGCGAGTCGTGGCAGGAAACGCCGATCACCGCTTGCTCGCCCAGCAGCGCCCGTGCGGCCTTCACGCCGCCGTCCTCCTGCCCCAGATGTACGCCGTCCGCGCCGCAATCGGCCGCCAGCTTTGGGTCGTCGTTGAGGATGAAGGCCACATTATGCTCGCGGCAGATAGGTATCAGCACTTCCGCCGCCCGCAGCACCGCCGCTTCCGACTCCCGAGGGTAGGTCAGGCGGCCGTTCAGCGCCATTTCGGTATTCTTCAGCCGCAGTTGAAACGCCCCGACACCGCCCGCCGAGAGCGCATATTCCAGCGAGGATGCGAAAGCATCGAGATCGGGAATGCGCGGCGGGGAAATCAGGTACAGCAGGCAGGGAGGCGGTTGATCGGCTTCAATGGATTCACTGGTCATCATGTACTCACTTCATCATTACCCATCGGCAGGGTAAGTGCGATGCATGGTAGATTACCCGAACAAAGCACGCAACGGTAGAAACTACTTCGCCGCCTTATACACCCCTACCACCTGCGACAGCAGCGCCAGAGCTTCCGCCTTCGGGCGCTGGAAGGAATTGCGGCCGATGATGGAGCCGTCGCCGCCGCCATCCGCAATCGCCTGAATTTCCGATAGAATTTCTTTCTCCCCCTTGGCATTTCCGCCGGAGAAGATCACGAGCCTGCGCCCGCCGAACGTCGCCTGCTTCACATGGGCGATGCGCTGCTGCAGCGTATGGGTGGGGATTTTTTCCGCCTCGTAGACCTTCTTTGCTTCCGGTTGCTCGATGTAATCCGTAGGAGGCTTCACCTTGATGATATGCGCGCCCAGCAGCGCCGCCATATGCGCGCCGTAGGCAATCACATCCAGCGCCGTTTCCCCCTCTTTGCTTAAGTCGCCGCCCCGCGGGTACGACCAGATCACCACCGCCAGCCCTGCCTGCTTGGCTTCCTGCGCCATTTCGCGGATGTCCTCCATCATCAGGAACGCTTCCGCCGACCCCGGATAAATGGTAAAGCCGATCGCCGAGCATCCCAGCCGCAACGCATCCGCCACGGATGCCGTGATCGCCTGATTCGGTTCTTCGGATTTGGGCACCAACGCGTTGGAGGAGTTCACCTTGAGGATAGTGGGGATCGCTCCGGCAAACGTATCCGCTCCCGCTTCCAGCATCCCCAGCGGCGCGGCGTAGGCGTTCAGCCCGGCGTCGATGGCCAGCCCAAAATGGTAATGCGGGTCGTAGGCGGGCGGGTTTTTGGCGAAGCTGCGCGCCGGGCCGTGCTCGAATCCCTGATCCACCGGCAAAATCACCATCTTGCCGGTACCGGCCAGCCTGCCCGTCATCAGCATCCGCGCAAGATTTCCCTTGGTGCCGGGATTGTCCGCCTCATACCAGGAAAGTATCTTTTTCACTTTATTCGTAATGCGCATAGAGCCGCTTCCTTTTCCGTCATTCCCGCGAAAGCGGGAATCCAGAGATATTTACGCGAGATTCCCGCTTTTGCGGGAATGACGTATGAATGTTATACTGCGAATAGGTAAAGAATTGCTTTCATTTGGTAATGACTCATTTTAAAATCCTCACCACCTTTTTTCGAAAGAGTTGCGGATAATAGGTCGCGCAAAGCAAGTCGTAGAGAGAAAAACTTTATCAAGGGAACAGCATACCCCCCTTACAAAAGAAACAATTTATATGTTTCTCCCTTTACGCCTCCAGCACATGGTCGATCATGTCCACCAGCACGCAGCGGATATGGTCATCGTTCACGACATAGTGAATTTGCCTGCCGCTGCGCTCGGACTTCAAAAGCCGCGCAGTTCGCATCAGACGCAAATGATGGCTGACGAGCGATTGGGAAAGCCTCGTCCGTTTGACGATATCGCCGACACAGGCGGGACTATCTAGGCAGACAACGGCTATCCTCAAGCGGTTGAGATCACCGAACAGTTTCATGATTTCCGCAAGTTCTTGAAGCTTTGCATCGGTGATTTTTCTGGCGTGAAGATTTTTTTTCACGTTACGATGGTCACTGATTCTGGTTGTTGGGATTTTGCATCATCCAGTTCTGGTGCTGCATCATGTTGTCCATCATCATGTTCTGCATACCCATGAACTGATCCATCATGTATTGGCGCTGTTTTGTCTGCTCCGGGGTGAGTTTATCGTAATAGCTGCTCATACCGCGCCAGCCCATCATGTCGCCATTCATCATCATGCCACCGGACATCATGTTGCCGCCCATCATCGGGCAGCCCATAGAACCCATCATGCCCTGCATCATCGGCATGGTGCTTTGCATGGTTTTCCAATGTTCTTGCATGAGCTTCTGGCGTTCCTTCGGGTCTTGCGTCTGGTTGATTTGAGCCATTTGCTCATACATCTTCTGCATGTTTTTCTGGGTTTCGGCCATTTGCTTGTCGAACTTTGCAACATCAGGCACGGTCTGTTCAACTTTAGCGGCACTTTTTTCTGTCGCGGATTTTTCGGCGGCACTGGCCACAAACGGCAGTGCCAGCATGGTTGAAATCAGCAAAATATTGAGGGGTTTCTTCATAATACGCTCCATGAGTTAAGAGGATCGTCCACATATAAATATATGAGCATCTGTTTATATAACTGGTTTCTCGGAAAGTAAATTGATTTGAATCAAATCCGCTGAACGGGCTTGTCGTCGAGCTCCTCATCGTTTTCATAATATCCGCTGCCATGCTCATCGGATGGCAAAATTTCCTGAAGCCGATCCGTGATGCCATCCGCTTGTTCGGGTGTAAGCGCCATCCAGTTCATAAAGCGCGGATGCGACTTGAATCGTGCGCCGTGCCGCTCCCACTGCACCTGAAGATAGCTCAGGAATTGCTCCGGACTCATGGCTTCCTCAAACAAAAGAACAACCTTCCTTTAGGCGCTTCATTTATCTCCCCCGCCCTGGCGAGCGTTCTTTCGGCTGCAAATGCTCACGCAGCGCAATCTCCATAGCGCGTGCAAATATTTTCTCCGGCAGGCTACCATTGGCCTTGGTTTCCTCAATAAGCTCCCAGCCTTGCGCCGGGCTCCATTTTTTTTCTTCCCCCTTTTCCTCTTTTTGCCTGCCCATATCGTTAGCGACATCCCCATAGACCGCCAGGCGCTGCAGTTCCTTCAAATCCTCATCGACCTCTTCTTCCCTGAACAGCATCTGGGAGAATGCCATAATATCCTTACCCTTCAAGGCTCTATATAAAGCACTCCGTCCGTCAGCATCCAGCCCCTGCTCCACCAGATCATACGTCCGGAGCATGACTATTTCCGCTTCAGTCAGCGAGAGAGAACGAAGCTTCGGCAGGGGCTGCGTCTCGTCCATATTTATCCCCAGCCTGCGCCGGGTAAGCAGCCCCTTATCGTTTAGAATCGTATATTGCTGCTCCCACTCCATGCGCCTACCCCACCTCAGCCTTTTTGCCTTTGCTCTCCCACTGCCCCAGTGCCGCGATGCCGGGAAGCGCCTTGCCTTCCAGCCACTCTAAAAATGCGCCGCCCGCCGTGGAGAGATAAGTGAATTCCTCCAGCAGCCCTGCATGAGTGAGCGCGGAGACGGTATCGCCGCCGCCCGCCACGCTCCTGAGGTTGCCGTCCGCCGTGTTCTTAGCCACGATACGCGCCAGCTGCACCGTGGACGTATCGAACGGGCTGGTTTCAAACGCCCCGACCGGGCCGTTCCATACCAGCATTTTGCACTGGGCGATTTCCGCCGCGAGCGCGTTGAGCGTCGCCGGGCCAATATCGAGCGCCATGCTGGTTTCCGGCACGGCGTGCACCTCCACCACCTTGCACGGCGCATGGACGTCCAGCTCTATCGCCACCACCAGATCGACGGGCAGTATGATTTTGCACCCCGCCTCCTCCGCGCTTCGGATCACCCGGCGCACGATCTCCTTCATATCCCGCTCCAGACGGGAGGCGCCCAGATCGTGCCCCATCACATGCAGAAACGTATTGGCCATTGCCCCGCCGATGAACAACCGATCCACCTTCTCCACCAGGTTCTCCAGCAGCGCCAGCTTGGTGGAAACCTTCGCGCCGCCGACAATGGCCATCAACGGGCGCTGCGGCGTATGGAGGAAGGTTTCCAGCGTGGAGATTTCCTCTTCAAACGCCAGCCCCATACAGGAGGGCAGATAACGCGGAATGCCGACGATAGAGGCATGGGAGCGGTGCGAACAGGAGAACGCCTCGTTGACGTAGATATCACCCAATGCCGCCAGATTCTTGGCAAACGACGTATCGCTGGTTTCCTCCTGCCAGTGGAAACGGAGATTCTCCAGCAAAATAATATGGCCACAGGGCGTGTTGTCCACCGCCTCGCGGGCGGACAGCCCCAGGCAATCCACCCCGAAATGCACCGTCAGCCCCGGAAGATAGGATTGAAGCAGATCCACCATGGGTGCCAGCGACATCGACGGCTCGTACTGGCCTTTAGGCCGACCGAAATGCGAAAGCAGAACGACACGCGCTCCTTTCTCCGCCAGATAACGCAGGGTGGGCAGGATGCGCCGGATGCGCATATCGTCGGAGACTTTGCCCTTCTGCATCGGGACGTTAAGGTCTATCCGCACCAGCACGGTTTTACCCTTTACATCCATCGACGTCAGCGAGAGTTGAGACATCATCAGAAAATAGCTCCTTAAGCCACCCTAAATCCGCTGAATATCACGGTTTTCCGCCATTTGTCCAGTAGTGCTTGCAATGGCTGAAAATGAGTCTAAAAAAGTATCTTCTCGTCATTATTTTGTCACAAACCCATGATAGAGACTCCGCTCACAATAAAACCAGTGGTGGAATGAATGCAGCAACATCAAAGTCCCGGCCTTGCGGCCAACCGCACCTATTTGTTTCCCTATACGATGCCGCATGGAGGCAAGGGATATGTCTATGTGATGTGCCCCAAGCATCATGAACGTGAGCTTGGCAAAACCCTGATGCGCGGTGAAATTCCGGATTATGCCCGCGTGATCGCCTGCGGCAACGGGGCGCCGGACGAGCGGTTGCGCTTCAATATGGAACGTTATTACGGCCATATTCACGAGCACGTCGCCGCTGCTTAACATACAGCCAGCGCACAGCACTGTAGTTTATTGTTTTCATGGTTTTATTTCCCTTTACTAATGTAACTTCTACGGGTTATTTGGTGTTTTTAGGGGAGAAACCGCATATTTCCTTTGCCTTTTTTTGCATGATGCGCTAAGGAAACGGGAGAATATTTTGAAGCCCCGACCTCTGTTATTTGTTTAATAGCCAGCACAGTTTTAGAAATAATAAAAAGGAGTGCGCAACATGGCAGAAAAATCCCAGAACATGCAGGATGTATTTCTCAATAATTGCCGCAAGGAAAAGAAGCCCGTGACGGTCTATCTGGTCAACGGCGTTAAGCTTCAGGGCATTATCACGGGGTTTGACAATTTTTCGGTTGTCCTGCGCCGCAACCAGCATTCCCAGCTTGTGTATAAACACAGCATTGCCACCGTGGTGCCCTCCGGCTCCATCAGCCTGATGCCGAAGGAAGAATCCGAGGCGGATGAAGCGGAGCGCAATTTTGAGGTCGCATAATCCGCGTCTTTCTTTCCGCTCTGCGCCGCAATCCTGCGCCGATACTTTCCGATTCCTCCCCCTCCCCGCACAGGGATAACGAGTGCCCTATGGCGTCACGCACGCTCGTACTTTACCCCTACAGCAAGACCTCTCACGGCAAAGAGGGGCGTCTGCCTGAGGCCTGCCTGGAAGAAGCGGCAGGGCTGGCTCGCGCCATTGCGCTGGAGGTGGTGGATGCTTTCATTATTCCCCTTCATAGCCACCGTCCCGCCACCTTGCTGGGGAAGGGAAAAGTAGAAGAAATCGCAGCGATAGTGGAAACGGCGGAGATTGACCTGGTGAGCGTCGATACGCAGCTTACTCCGGTGCAGCAGCGCAATCTCGAGCTGGCCTGGAAGTGCAAGGTCATCGACCGTACCGGGCTGATTTTAGAGATTTTTGGGGAGCGTGCGCGTACCGCGGAAGGAAAATTGCAGGTCGAGCTGGCGGCGTTAAATTACCAGAAAGGCCGCCTGGTGCGTTCATGGACGCATTTGGAGCGTCAGCGCGGCGGGCTTGGCAAGACGGGCGGGCCCGGCGAAACCCAGATTGAGATGGACAGGCGGCTGATCCGCGAACGCATCGCCAAGATTAAACGGCAATTGGAAACCGTGGTGCGCACCCGCAGCCTGCATCGCAAAACCCGCCACGACACCCCCTTTCCTCTGGTGGCGCTGGTGGGGTATACCAATGCCGGGAAATCCACTTTGTTCAATCGCCTGACCGCCGCGAAGGCCTATGCGGCGGACGCCCTGTTCGCCACGCTCGACCCGACCATTCGCAAGGTCACGCTCCCTTCCGGGCAGGTGGTTTTGCTGTCGGATACGGTAGGGTTTATCTCCAACCTGCCCACCGACCTTATCGCCGCTTTCCGCGCCACGCTGGAAGAGGTCCGCGAAGCCGACCTTATTTTGCATGTACGCGATATTTCGCACCCCGATACCCAGGCGCAGAAGTCCGATGTGGAGGAGGTGCTGAAGCAATTGCTCGGTAAAGAGGCCGGGGACGAGCGGGCACCCGTGATAGAAGTGCATAATAAAATCGACCGGCTGGAGGCGGCGCTGGTTCCTTCGGGCGGGCTGCCCGTCTCTGCCCTTACGGGGGAAGGTGTGGAAGCGTTATTGGCGTTTATCGACGAGAACCTGTCGCAGCGCGGAGGGAGCCTGCACCACTATACCCTGCCCTGCGGCGAGGGGAAGGCCATTGCCTGGCTGCATCGGCATGGCCACGTTATCGCCCATGAGGAGCAGGACGACTCCCTCTGCCTGCATGTCCGCCTCTCCGCCCTGAGCGCCGCACGTTTTAGCGCGGAATTCGGCTACGAAGGCTGACGTGCCTGCCTGCTACAGCAGCCATGCGCCGGTTTTGTCGGCGAATGTACGCTGCCCGGGAGCGGGTGGCGGCATTTGGCTCCAACCATTCTTATAGATATGGTTGTAGATGGCCGCCCCTTCATCCCCCTGCGAGGTACAGGCCGTAGAGGCCAGTACCCCGCAAAGCAACAGGATGGAGAGAAAAGACTTCATGGACTTCTTAAAATTCTTGATCATAACCCCTACCACACAAGATTGCCGTCCAGCGCGTGAATATCCCCCGTCCCCACATTGGTGGGCGGCTGATATATATCCCCGGAAGCGTAAGCCGGGAAGTCGGGCGCCGTACTGCACGCAGAAAACATACACATAACAAGGATGAGCAACGCCGCTTTGGGCAACCAGCCGGAGAAAGCATAGCTGATATACGAGCGGCGTTTCGTTCCTACGCGGGGGCAGGCAGCAAATGGACTGCATATATACATAACCACTACTCCTTTCCAAAAAAAACCGAGTGAACCAATCATCCTGTTGAACACAACCACGAAGCAGAATTCCAGACAAAGCGGAAGGGTTGCCCATCTTATTGATGAAGCGTAATAAAAATCGCCTTTTGCTTTATTGTATCGTAAACACTGTATCGTGCTTCGTGATGATTTTTATATAGCAAGAAAGTGTCAACGGAACAAGGCGCAAAGAAAATGCAAGAGGAATTTGCACAGGAGAGTGAAATTGTCACAATTCTGTCATATTCCTTGAGTGCATTGATTTATAATGCATATTATGGGTGCGTTTGCATATCAGCAATGCTAGCGTTGCATTTTTTGCATGGGCGACATGCGTTTTGTGCAACGCAAAAACGCTCCGCCACGCATTAACGCACATGGCTGCCTTTGAGTAATTCCGCGGCATTCCACAGAGAAAGCCCACCAAGAGCGCCATTGACCGCCCCCCAGGTCATATTTCCCCAGCGGATATTCGTCTTTGCTTCGGGATCCAGAGGGTTTTTCTCGACGCTATGACGAAAACTCTGCACGGCACTGAAGAGAAAAAGAGCCCCCAGCGCAGCATTCCCCGCCGCCCAGCCTTTGTTCCGGGTAGGAATTTCGGAAAGACGCTCACGGAAACCGGCTATTCCTTTTTTGCCGCTTTCGGTTATATGCAGCTCATTCCCGAAAATATGAGACAATGATTTATCAAAAAGCGAGGCAGGAATATCATGTGTGCGCGTAACAAAATTTCCATCCTCCATCACCGATTCCGAAATACGAACAGAACCGGGGTTTTTAGAAAAAAAATCCTGAAGGCCGGGCTGGTTTCGCAGGGGTTCGTTCAAATTTTCCACCCCAATCTCTACCATCCCCCCGGTAGGCAGTTGAATGTGGAACGCACGGTCTCCTATAAGGGTCTCCATCATGACACGACCGCTACCCCTATTTAGAACAATGGGCTCACTTGCTGCCTCGCCCTTTGCGGCGGCAGCTTCATTTTCCATGTCAGCACGGAGTCTGTTTTCCTGAGCCCATGCATCGTCTCTGGTCATCCTCTTTTCATTAATCTCGCGTTGGACGCGGGGAGTAGGAATCCAGTCCTGCGGGGGAGTACTATTTTGTGTTGTTTTGCTCATCACACATATCCTCAACTCGTTTCATTATATGCGTTTTTTACTTTGCATGTATGAATCTTCCGTGACAATCTCCATCCCTGCCTCAGGGCAAAAAAAAGCGGCCCGGAGTGACTCGAAGCCGCTTTTTTAAGAACATCTGGTATGTCTTAAACTCTTAAAGCAGCGCCCTTGTTCTTCAATGCCAGGCTGGCGACAATCGCGGCGGCACCTGCGCCCGTTTCGATCAGGCCGCTGACCGGATGGGACGTGCCTTCTTCATCCTTGGAGAAGGTGCGTGTCAGACCGTGACCGGCCAGAACCACGCCCAGCCCCGTCCCTGCGGCACGACCGAATTTCATGCCCGTGCTGCTGCCTTTCCAGTTTTCTGTAATATTGGTAATCGTCGGCTTGGTGAAGTTTTTGACAAAGAAACCAGCCTTCTTTCCGGTGGTTTCGGCGGCTTCCTTGACCTCTTTGCTGCCATTTGCAAGGGTTGACTCCATGGCTTCGATTGGATTCTTAGAGTCAGTGATTGCTGTTACATAAGCCGAATGCAAATTATCAACCTCCTGCTGAGTCATGGAGGTTATGCCTCTGTCATTAAGAAGTTTTCTTAAACCTTGCTCATGCTTATCCCAATCCCCCGATTTCATATCAGCTTTTGGCAAGTCTTTCTTGAAGTTCTCAATAATAGTATCAACATCTTCAACTTTTGCCGCTGCGGCTGGTTCTGCTGCCGCCGGTGCCTCGGCGGTGGCTGTGGCTGCGGCTGGTGCCTCGGTGGCTGTTTTTGCTGCGGCTGTTTTTCCTCCAGACCTTTTCTCTGCTCTTTGGGCTTTTCCCTTGGCTTCCTCTTTCTGCGCTGCGACATTTGTCGTGGCTCCCTTCCCCTCTGCCGCTGCTACGTCGGCTGGTGCCTCAGAAGCCGTCTGCTCCGTCGTTCCGTTGGTGCTCTTATCATCAGCCATATGTCACTCCTGTCGTAAAAATACTTATCCCTTTGCGGTTCATTACAAGCTAGCACAGGAATATGACAGTTTGATTAAGGGGTTTGTGACAGTTTGGTGAAAAATCCATGGAATGCGGCCTCGCCTCGCCTCCTGCTCGGCAAATAGCGCGCAGCTTCGCTGGCTCAGGGCTGGCGCGGCCTCCTGGTTCTCTAGTGTATTGCGCCCTCGCCTCGCCTCCTGCTCGGCAAATAGCGCGCAGCTTCGCTGGCTCAGGGCTGGCGCGGCCTCCTGGCTGCGCTTATTTCGGCTTATTTCGCGCTTCTTTATAGGGGCATAGGGGATAGAAACCGCTGCCTTTCCGCCTCGCGGCGCGCCACCAACCCCGCCAGCACGCGCCCTCCCGCATAGACCCAGCGGGGAAATTCACTGGCGGCGGCGGCGTATTCGCGGCGGTTGAGGCGGCGACGCAGCGCCGAGCGTTGCAGCGCCCCCGCTCCCAGATTGAAAGTGAGGCTGACCAGCGCATCGAACTGCCCCTCCGTCAATGGCGCATCCACGAGCCGCAGCACGGCTTCTTCTGCCACCATCACATCGTCGGCCAGCAGCTCCCCTGCTTCCTCCCGGGAAATACGGGAGAATGTTTCCCCTTCGCGGATGACATGGCCGTAGCCGATCGTCAGATACCCCGCCGGGCAGCGGTAGGGAATAGCGGAGAACCCTTCAAAGCGCGTGATAAGATCAATCCCGACAGGGGTAATATGATTCTCAAATGCCCTTTTTTGCACTTCCCCCTCATCTCTCATCCCTCATCCCTCATCGCTCATCGCCCATCGCTCCTCGCCCATCGCCCATCGCTCACCGCCGCACCTTCCCGAAAGCCCGCTGGCCGTAATAAAAACTGATGATCCCCGCGAAAATCGCCTGGTCTTCCTCCGTCCACAGCAGCCAGGGCAGGCCGCTATGGAGCTGCATTATTTTCACCATGGCATAGAGCAGGAAGAACGCATAGGCGATGACGGGACGCACCGTGCCGTTTAAGGCATCCACCCAGCCAATGCCGGAATACCAGGTTTTGTACAACGCACGGCTGGTGGCCGCATCGCCCTGCGTGCGGATTTCCTCCAGCCTCGCCTGCTGCCCTTCGCGTTGCTGGCGCATCTGAAGTTCGAGGATTTTCAATTCATGCTCACGGTCGGCGCGGTCTTTAAAAAACGCCACCAGTTCCGGCAGCATGGAGGAGAGAAAACCAAAGAGTGATGCAAGTGCGGTAATCATAGAAGGTTCCTTATTTCTTATTGCCCCTGCTCGCGCCTACTGGCGCTGCGCAATGGGCGGGGCTCAGGGCTGACGCGCCCTCCTGGCCGCGTTTCCTGTTCCTTACTTCTTATTGCCCCTGCTCGCGCTATTTTCCGGTCGCTCCGGCTAACGCCGACCGCTCCCGTAAATACTGGCGCTGCGCAATGGGCGGGGCTCAGGGCTGGCGCGCCCTCCTGGCCGCGTTTCCTGTTCCTTACTTCTTATTGCCCCTGCGTGGGTCAGCGTGCGGAAAGGCGCTTCTTTATCTCGCCGATTTCCGCCGCCATCACGCGGGTACGCTCGTCCATGCGCACCAGTAATTCGTGATCGCCATCCCGCTTGATGGAAGCCACCTCCAGCGAATTGACGCGGCTGGACAGGCTGGAGGCGAACCACGATCCGGCGCAGAGATTGGCCACCAGACCCACCATCACGGCGATACCCGCCCAGTTGATTTTGCGCTCGATACGCGCCTGTGCGATGCTGTTCATATTAGCTATTGTCCGCCCGGCTGAGCTCCACCCAGTTCGTGCCGTCATGCATCAGCACGATACGGTCATAGGCGCTGTCCAAACTCATATCCCCCGCCAGCTTCAGATTGCCCGTGCCGTCTTTGAGTACCACCGTATGTGCATCATCCGCTGCCCGCACCACCAGCATATCGCCTTCCGCGCCGCCTGCGATACTGTCGAGGTCGTCACTGGCCGCCGCACTTTCCGTATCCACGGCAATAAAAGAGTGCGTTGCCGTGACCGCGCCTGAGGCAATCGTCAACGCCTGCGGTGCGCCCAACGAGAGGAAGGAGTCCTTCACCGTTACCCTTCCGGTGGATTTATCAAGCAATAATGCGGTGTTGAACGATGAACCGTCCGGCGACACCTTGAAGCGGAAATCGTCGTCGCCGATGCAACCGATCTCCGCCCTCCCGGAATATCCGTCCTGAAACAGGAAAGAGGCGGTATCGCCCGAGGCGTTCTTATTCACTTTTACCTGCACGCCTGCGCCGATATTGTCCAGCAGTACCGCCCCGCTCTTTACCGCCAGTTTATTGGTAGCGTCCGCCGTGGCGTTGACCCCCAGCAGCGACACGTTCTGCATCACCGCATAAGACAGCCCCCAGGCCGCCCCGTCATAGGTATAGGGCGTATTTTCGTCGCTGACCCAGATGCTCATCCCTTCGCGGGGGGTAATAAAGCGCCATATCTGGTCGAAATAGGCGAGTTTCCCCTCCTGCCCCGCCCAGTCGCCGGTAGCGGTACCCGCCACGATATACACATCCCCCGCCGCAGGAGAGCCGGGCGGCGTCGCCAGGTCTTTATCGATCGCGCCCGTATTCAGCACGGCGTCCAGCCGCGCCAGTGCCGCATTCACCGTTACTTCCTTGCCTGCCTGCGCCTGCTCTACCAGCGTTATGCCCATATGCGCCGTTGCCGTCATTGCGTGCCCCTTTTCCCGTTTGTCATAAAAATGTAATCCGTTGCCGTCTTGAAACATGGTAAAACAAGAAGAAACCGACCCGGAAGGGAGAAAGAAAAGAATGGATGCGCTGCCAGAAAAGGCACCCGAAACCCTCCATGCGCCTTTTGCGTTGATGGATGCCTCGGTTCTCATGCGCATGTATGAGGCTTACGAGAAGTATAATAGCAGCGAGAATCCCGACGGAGCAGGACGAGGTGCCAACCCTCTGACGCTACTTAATCCTTTGATGAAGCATAATGGCTGCACACTGGTGATTCCGCGTTTTGTATTACAGGAAGTACTGTCAGACGGCACATACACCAACACAGAAAAAACAAAGCTTTCCCTAAAGGAATACGGTCCGAAATATTCTTCGTTACTTACGCCTAACCATGCCGCAGAGATTCGCATCGGCAAAAAATCTGAGGTCTATCGTGACCGACGTGCTTTCTGTGAAATGCTGAATGAAATGTCCGGCGCTGTGTTTTCCGATGGGCTGCCAAAACTGCGCTATTATGCCTCACCAGAGGAGTTTCTCGAGTACCATGATTCGGAGGGAGTGGGCGGCATCGCTATCGTGGATACCGAGGATGGCATCAATAACGTACCGCTAAACATGGACGGGGTTTATACGCGCACCCTTGATAAGACAAAAGAAAAAGATCAGCGCGGCGACAGACAAATTATTGAATTCGTGAAAACGATGAATGACTATTGCGGCGACAATATTTCCTATCCCATCATTTCCGACGACCACAATTTATTTAACAACGAGTTACAGCCGCATATGAGAGAGGGACATCTACACAGCAGACCCTTTCCCACGAATGCTCTGGCGCTTATTTCAGCCTATGCCGGGATGGGGCAATTTGGAGTGCCGGCAACTCCCTTCAATCCTACGGAAAACAACTTATATAAGCTGTTTAGGAATGGTCGGATTAATCGCTCAAAGACACCTGATCGCCCCACCGAGTTTCGCAGTGAAGCCATCGGGCGGCTGCAGGAATGGCTGTCAGCCATCGAAACCCCTCGCAACACCATCTCCCATCCCCATCATAAGCAGGAAAAGGCCGTTGCTGAGCATATCCGCTAGCCCTTGGTTGGAATTTCTCTCAAAATCTGTTATCCTGTTGTTTCCTCATTGCTATCATCAGGAGTGCGTATGCCCACCATCGAGCAGATCAAACAACAGATTAATGCCCTGCCTGACAAATACGTCTTCTACACCAAAAAAGAGATCAACTACCTGCCGCAAATCATGATCGAGGGCGAGGAAATCCGTGCCCTGACCTCGGGATTCGTCGGCAACCGCACCATTCTTGCGGTCTGCACCAACCGGCGGATGCTGTTTCTGGACAAGGGCATGTTCTTCGGCCTGCGCCAATGGCAAATGGCGCTCGACCGGGTGCAGTCCATCGACGGAAGTTACCTGATTTTATTCGGCGGCATCCGCATCTGGGACGGCGCATCGGCCATCACCATGAGCATGGTCTGGGCAAAATCCATCGACCCGTTTATCAAGGCGACACGCACGGCCATCGACGAATTCCGCAAAATTTCTTTTCGTGAGGTGGTGGGGGCGCAACCCACCGCGCAAAATGCCACCCCCGCAGCGACGGATATCGCCTCACAAATTGAGCGGCTGGCCAGGCTCAAGGAGCAAGGACACCTCACTGAGGAAGAATTCCAAACACAGAAAAAAAAGCTGCTCGCTTAACGCTTTATCCCTGCGCTGATTCCCGCTATAACCATAGTGAGAAAGGATGGGTGAGCCTGTCCTCTCTGCGTGGCATTATTCTTGTATAACGCCAGGACAAGGTATTTATTTCGGGATGCGGATGCGGGTTCTTCTAGCCATTTTCATGACACTGGTGCTGTTTCTTACAGGGCCATTGATGGAGCTTGCCCTTGCCGCGCCAAAAGCGGGCAGCCCCGTGGTTTCGGGCAGGCTCAAGGGGGATTACGCCCGCATTACCTTCGCCTGGCCGCAAGCCGTGAAGTTTAAGACCGCCATGGCGGGCAACACACTGACGATTACTTTTGAAAAGCCGCTGCTTTCCAGCCCGGGCGATGCGCTGGCGGGGCTGGCTCCTTATATCGAGAAAACCACGCTTTCTGCGGATAAACGCTCGGTGATGCTGAAACTTAACCAGCCCTATCCGATACGCAGTTTTGTCAGCGGCACTTCCGCCGGGGTGGATGTGATGAAAATCGCCTCCCGTCCCGTGATAAAAAAGCCAGAAGCGGAGCCGCAGCCGACACAGCAAACCGCCGCGACAACCTCACCGAAGGATGAGAAACCCGCCGAAAAAGCGCCTTTTGCCCTTCAGCAGCCCCCGGCGATGACCAAACCGGCGCCTGTCCCCGTGGCCAAGCCCGCCGCGCCTGTGGCGACGGCGAAGGCCACCGCCGCTGCTCCTAAAAAGCCTGCCCCCACACCCACGCCTAAGCAAACGGCCAAGGTCAACGCACCTCTTCCGGCGGCCAAGCCCACCCCTCCTGCAAAGACCGCCGAGGTGGCGAAAGCCTCTCCTCCTGCCGTGGCCGAGAAAAAAGTGGCGGAAAAAGAATCTCCTCCTGCTGCCGCGAAGGAAGAACCGGCTAAAACGGAAGAAGAAACCGCCGCGCCGGAAAAAGAAAAGACCGAAGAAGCCCCTGCGAAAGAAACCGCGCAGGAAGAGAAGAAGGACGAGAAAAAGCCTGGAAAACGTCAGATTGACGTGGTGGAGAAAACCGCCGTCAGCGGCAAGCAGATGATGGTCACGGTGCATAAGCGCAATGTGGATGCCGAGCTTTATTTCCCCTGGAAAGAGCGCGCCGCCAGCGCCGTTTTCACACGCGGCCCTTACCTCTGGGTCATTTTTGACCGACCCACGCCTATCAATCTGCAGTCGCTCACCACCATCCTCCCCGATTATATACCCGAAGTGGAGGCGATGGATTATCCCGGTTATACGGTGCTTCGCTTTACTACTACGTCGCCCGTCTATGCCGCCGCCCGCCATCGCCGAGGCACTTATGAATGGATAGTGACGGTTTCGCGTCGCGGTATTATCCCTGCTTTTCCGGTGGTTATAGAGCCGCGCTCCACGCCGCCGCTCAAGCCGAACGTGATGGTAAACCTGTTGCAGACTACGGAACCGCTCACCCTGATCGACCCGGCGCTGGGCGATGCATTGGAGGTTATTCCTACCCATGGGGATGGAAAAGGGGTGTTTCCCGAGCGGCGGTTCGTGGATTTTCAGCTCCTGCGTACCGCGCAGGGGTTGGTGGTCAAGAAACTCAATGACGCCACGCGCATTGCCAAGCTGCGCAACGGCCTGCGCATTGCCTTGCCGGGCGATGGCGTGACGCTGACGGCGAGCCTGCCTCCCCTGAATCTCGACCAGTTCATCGAGGCGGAAGCGAACTCCAACACCTTCTTTCCTTACGATCGCTGGCATACCGAGGATGCCGTTGCATTCTACGCCAAGAAGCACATGCTGCAAAACCAGATCGTCCGCGCCAACGACCAGAAAGCCAGTGTGCTGCGCACGGAGCTGGCGCAGATGCTCCTTGCCGAAGGCTATCATCATGAAGCGATTGGCGTTCTCAACCAGATCAAGAGGCTGGATCCCGAATATTACGAAATCTATCAGCTGGCGGCGTTACGAGGAGCGGCAAACTTCATGATAGACCGCGTGGCCGAAGCCAATCTGGACTTCTCCGACCCTTCTTTGGAGGACGAGGAGGAAATAGAGCTATGGAAGCGCGCCACCAGCGTCATGATGGGCAATGAGAAGAAACTCATCCGTTTTCTTCACTTCGAGCCGCAATATATCTCTCACTACCCGCCGGACATGCGGCAAAAGCTGACCATTATCGCCGCCGACCAGTTGATCGGGCGTCATCGATATAAGGAGTTCAATAAAGTGCTGGAAACCTTGCAGGCAGACGGGCAGTTGAACACCATTGGCGATCAGGCGGATTATATGATTGGGCGGATGCTGGCGGATTCAGGGAGCAATGACGAAGCGGTCGCCGTTTTCACTAAATTGATTGATACGACCAAAAACCGCTTCGTGCAGGTGCGTGCGGAATTCGCGCTGGCGACGCTGGAATATGAAACCGGCAAAATAAACCGTCTTCAACTTATCGATAAACTTGATCGCCTGCGCTATATCTGGCGGGGGGACGCGCTGGAGCTGGGTATCCTCAACCTGCTGGGCGACCTGAATAACCTGGAGGGGCGCTACCCCGAGGCACTGCGCGCCTGGAAAGAGATCATCACCAACTATCCCGGCACCCAGCAGGCGTCCGACGTCGCCTCCAAAATGGCGGTGGCTTTCGTCAAGCTGTTTAACGAAGGACAGGCGGATAAGATGGAGCCGTTGCAGGCATTGGCGCTGTACGATGAATTCCGCGAGCTGACCCCCGTGGGCACGGCGGGCGATAAAATGATCCAGAACCTTGCCGACCGGCTGGCGGGAGTAGACCTGCTCGACCGCGCCGCCGCCCTGCTCAGCCATCAGGTGAAATACCGTCTGGAAAAAGAGGAGCGCAGCCGCGTGGGTGCGCGGCTGGGGCTGATATACCTCTTTAACCGGGAGCCGCGCAAAGCGTTGGAGGTGTTGGAGCTTACCGGCTACGGCGCGCTGCCGCCTGAATTGCAGTTGCAGCGCAACCATCTGGCGGCGATGGCCTATAACGATATCGGCGACTGGAAAACCGCGCTCGACATGCTCAAGGACGACTATAGCGACGAGGCCAAGAAAATCCGTCTCGATGTATTCTGGGACAATAAAAACTGGAAAAACGTCGTGGCCAGCGCCGAGGATATTCTTGCCAGCCGCAAGGACATCACCGCGCCGTTGAGCGAAGCGGAAGCGCAAACGCTGATTCGGCTGGCCGTGGCCTATACGTTTGAGGGCGACTCGCTGCAGCTGCAATATCTGCGCGATTATTTCTCGCCGCTACTGGAAGGCAATCCGCTCAAGCCCCGCTTTATGTTCATCAGCAACGACACCGGGCCTATCGACCCCAAGAACATGGCAAGCTTCGAGCAGGAGATCACCGACATCAAATCCTATCTGGATACTTACCGCCAGCAGGTGCAGGAAAAAGGCCTGAGTTCGATTAACTGATCCGTCAACCGATCTGCGCGCCTTGCTGCTGACGTGCCGCTTCCTCGGCGCGCACGCGCTCGGCCATGGAGTTGCGGGGACGTTCCGCCTGGCCAAACATCGCCTGCGCGGCAATACCGCCCACTGCGGCGAGCGCCGCCCCACCGGCAATCACTTTGCCCAACGACCCTTTACCTTTGGCCGCCTGCATTACCTCCTCTGCACCCTCAATAGCGGGGGTCAGGTTGTGAACATGGGTGATATGCTCGGCTGCCAGATTATGAAGCTGGGTTTCCGCCGTCTTTAAGTCAGCGCCGAGATGCTTTTTAACAAACTCACCCTCTGCAGAAGCAATATTTCCCTTTATAGTGTGAACTTTCTTATTCAGCTTCAAAAGCTGCTTTTCCCGCTGGTTGGCAAGCCTGACATCATCCCTTAGTCCTTTAGGGTCACCCAGCCAGCTTGTTCCCGCATGTTTCTTCGTCGTGGTCATGGGCTTTTCCACCAGGCGTTCCCAATCATCTTTCACCGGATTCGGCACACCCGCCGGCATCAACGCTTCATCCGCACATGCCTGCACCAAGGCACGCGCCTCAGACTGCGCCTTCGTCACCGCTTCTGCAGCGCCCGCCTTATTTTTGTAATGCTGATGCACACCGATAGCACCCGCCGCGCCGCCTATGGCAGCGCCCGCTATGCCGGGGACAATGCTTCCCCGCTGCTCTTCGTACCCTTCAGAATCCTGCACTGGCATATGCCCCTCAATTCATACTGTTTTACCGATATATCATAGCATAACAGCGTCTTCTATGTATGACAGTTTGGTGAAGTTTGGGGAGTATCAGCCGGATTCCAGCCAGCGCATACTCTGATCGTGCCCGAACAAGTAAAGCAGGTTTCTCAATTGCTTGCCTCGCTCACTGGTAAGATGCGGGTCGCGTTGCAGCATCAGCTTCATGTCGCCCTGCGCCACTTTCATCAATTCCCGGTGGACATAGACATCGGCAAAGTGGAACTCCGGCATTCCGCTTTGGCGTGTACCCAGTATTTCACCGCTGCCGCGCAGGTGCAGATCCTCCTCGGCGATGGTGAACCCGTCCGTGGTGGCGCGGATGATCTTCAACCGCTGCCTGGCGATTTCGCTGCATTGAGGGTTGTACAGCAGCAGGCAGGTGGAGGGCTGCTTGCCGCGTCCCACCCGTCCGCGTAGCTGATGCAGTTGCGCCAGGCCGAAACGCTCGGCGTTTTCGATAATGATTACCGTGGCGGCGGGTACATCCACCCCCACTTCGATCACCGTGGTCGCTACCAGTATGTCGTACATATCGCCTGCAAATCCCTGCATCACTTTCTGACGCGCCTCGGCTTTCATCCTGCCATGCACCAGCCCCACACGCTCACCGAACGTCACTTTCAGCGCCGCATGGCGGTCTTCGGCGGCCTGCATATCCGCCGATTCTTCCAGCGAAATATCGCCCTTCCCCTCCACCAGCGGACAAATCCAATAAATTTTAGCGCCCTTTTCCTTTGCCCTCGCCACGGCGTCCACCACTTCGCGCAGGCGGGAAAGCGGCAAGGCGCGGGTGTCGATCTCCTGCCTGCCGGGCGGCTTCTCGGTGAGCGCCGAGCATTCGATGTCCCCATATAGGGTCATGGTCAGGCTGCGCGGAATGGGCGTGGCCGTCATCAGCAGAATATGCGGCATAACGCCTTTGCTGCTGAGCGCCATACGCTGCGCCACGCCGAAGCGGTGCTGCTCGTCGATGACCACCAGCCCCAGCCGGTGGAACGCCACTTGCTGCTGAAATAAAGCATGGGTGCCCACCACGATCTGCGCCGCGCCGCTTGCGATGCGCTGCATCGCCTCCGCCCGCTGCGCCGCCTTCAGCGAGCCGGTGAGCAGCTCCACCCGTATATCCGTATCCTTCAGTATCTCCGCCAGACCGCGTGCGTGCTGGCGCGCCAGGATTTCCGTCGGTGCCATCAGGGCGGCCTGCAAGCCGTGCCCCACGCAATCCAGCGCGGCGAGTAAGGCCAGCACGGTCTTCCCGCTGCCGACATCGCCTTGCAGCAGCCGCAGCATTCTACCGCCGGAGGCCATATCCTGACGAATTTCGGCCAGCACCGCCTGTTGCCCCGGAGTAAGCGTAAACGGCAGGGAGGACTCCACCTGCGCCGCCAACGCGCTGGCGCCCTCCACCTTATGACCGGGCGAGCGTTTGAGGTTGGTGCGAATCAGCGCCAGCGCCAACTGACTTGCCAGCAGTTCGTCATACGCCAGACGCAGGCGGGCGGGCGAATCCTGCGCCAGCATCGCCTTCGTTTCCGGAGAATGCAGCGCACGCAGCGACTCATAAAACCCGTCCCATCCCTGCTGTTTTCTGTAGGCACTGTCCTGCCATTCCGGGAGTTTCTTCACGCGGGCAAACGCCTGCTCTATCCAACCTGCCAGACGGCGGCTGGTGATCCCCTCGGTCAGCGGATACACCGGCTCCAGTTTCATCACCTTCTCGCGCTCTTCGGGCAGAGCGACGATATCCGGATGGGGCATCTGCAATACGCCGTCATACAGCTCCACCCGGCCGCTGACCCACCGCTTAGCCCCTTCCGGGAAGGCGGTTTCCAGCCATTTGCGGTCGGCATTGAAATAGACCAGTATCAGCGATCCGCTGTCATTGGCGCAGGAAATACGGTAGGGGCTGCGGCTGCCCTTACGCGGCGGCGCATGTTTTTCCACGGTGATAAGGGCGGTAATGGTTTTTCCCGCTTCCGCCTTCAGCAAGGGCGGCGTATAGCGGCGATCAACCGCATCGACGGGCACATGGAACAGCAAATCCTTCAGGCGTGGAATAAAATCCGCCGATTCCGCTTCCACCCCTGCCATGCGCGAGAGCAACCGAACCAAAGCCTGCGCTACCTTCCCCCCTACCCCCCGCAGGGTAGTGACCTCGGCAAACCAGTCATAAAGAAGGGAGGGGCGCATACATTACCCGCGCAGATAAAGGGTTGGCGTCCCGTAACTATATGGGATCAGGCATCCGGCACAAGGCCATAAACTCTATTTTTCAATCATCGCGTTGGGAGCGCCTTCTTTTGCCAGCGCCTCTTCGCACAGGGCGAACAATGTTGCCGCATCCGTTTCACCGATCATGGAGAAAGTAACGCTGACGGTCACCTGACGCGGAGGTGCATCGGGGATGCGCAGAGGTTCGGAGGCCACCAGCCATCGCAGGCGATTGAGCACCACGCGGGCGGATTCCGGGGTAATATCCATCAGCACCACTCCCAGCTCGTCTTCACCGATACGTCCGACCGTATCGTCACCACGCAGACCGCGCTTCAGATTGGCGCCTATTTGTTTTAATGCCGCCAAAGCCTGCTTTTTGCCAAATGTACGACGCAAATCTTCAAACTTATCCAGGCGGAACAATGCAAAACAACACGAAAACTCTTTTTCTTTTGCATGAAAATGGGCAATTTCCAAATCCTTCAGAAGCGAGGCGCGATCGGGTAGTCCTGTATCGACGTCCAGAACTTCATGCCTCTTAAAATTTTCTGCCATGCGCTGCTTGAAGGATTCGACCTCTTTTTCATACGTTTCATCACGCAGGATCAGGCGGTACCAGAAATTCTTGTCTTTTGCCTCGGCCAGCGCGATTTTTATTGTAAGCGGAACTTCATCGCCCCGGACATTAAACAGCCTAAAGTGCCTTACCTTTCCCAGCACTTCTGCCAAGTCGGATCCATCGTCGCTGTATTCAATATAATCTTCCAGCGTATCGCGTATATCTTTGGGTACGATCTCGGTGAGGCTGCGCCCACGGAAAAAATCCTCATCAAATCCGGTAATTTCCTGCGCTCGCTCATTCGCACCAAAAATGACGAGCGATTGATCCTCATTATTCTGACATATCAGGATCAACCCCTCGTTTTTTCTAAATACCTGCTCTTTGATACTGGTCATTACCCGACAGTCTATTAGGTTGATATGGCCGCGTGAATGAGTATATTTACCTGAAACCATTACTTTTTTCTTAAGGTGCGCATAATATGGCGGAAAATCAGCAAACACGCTTGAAGAAGCTGCATTACCGCAGCTGGCACCGGGGCTGCAAGGAGACGGATGTGATCCTGGGGCATTTTGCCGACTCGCATCTGGAGGGGCTTTCCACCGCGCAACTGGATGTCTACGAACGCTTGCTGGACGAACAGGACGCCGACATCTGGAACTGGCTGATCGGCAAGGAACTTCCCACGCGCCAGGAATATACCCCCGTCATCAAATTGCTGCGGCAATTCACCACCAAACAATTCAAGGTGGCGGCGGAAGGGTAGACAGTCTTGGCAAAATTTGCCATAATTGGGACATGAGAGGAGCCTCCCGTGACCACGATGAATATTTCCCTGCCTGAAACCATGAAATCCTATGTCGATACCCAGGTGGAAACCGGCGGCTACAGTTCCTCCAGCGAATATGTACGGGATTTGATCCGCCGCGACCAAATCGCCAAAGCGGAGAAGATTCTGGCGGAAAAAATCCTGGAGGGCATAAACTCCCCCATCGCCATTGAACTGACCGACGAGAACCGCGAGGCTTACTGGGCCGAAAAACACGCGGCGATTGAAGCGAAGTATGGCTCAAAAAATTAATGTAAGCGCGCTGGCGGATCGCGATGTCGATGAATGCGCTGAATACCTCGCAAAACGAAATTTTGACGCCGCGCTACGTTTTCTGAAAGCGGTGAATCGTACCTACGAACGCATCGGGCTATTTCCCGGTAGCGGCTCGCCGCGTTACGCACATCTGCCGATGCTGGAGCGGTTGCGCTGTATGCCCGTGCCGGAATTCGAGCAATATCTTGTCTTTTATCTTGAATATCCCACCCGTTGTGAGGTAGTGCGTGTGCTGCATTGCAGCCGTGACCTGCCGGAGATATTACAAGAATAACACAATGGATACATCTTCCCATTTGACTCTCGGCGGCGTGGCCAGCGGTGCGCAAGCGATCGTACTGGCGGAACTGGCGCGCCGCAAGCAGGGTGCATTGCTGCATATTACCCATCATGACCGGGAGATGGAGCAGATACGCGAGGGGCTTTCCTTCTTCGCGCCGGAGCTTCCCGTATTTTCCTTTCCTGCCTGGGACTGCCTGCCCTATGACCGTTCTTCCCCGGCCACTTCCATCATGGCGCAGCGCATTGCCTGCCTGAGCAAATTAGCAAGCGATTTCAATGCGCCAGACGCTGCGAACCAGCCGACCGCTCGTGGCGCGTTTATTCTCCTCACCACCGCCGCCGCCATCAGTCAGCGTGTGCCGCCCCGCGAGGCGATGCGTTCTGCCGGTATGATTCTTGAGCCGGGAAAAACGCTCAATCTCGATGCATTTACCCTTTTCCTGACGCATCAGGGGTACCGGCGCAGCGCCAAGGTCATGGAGCCGGGGGAGTTCGCCATTCGCGGTTCCATTCTGGATATTTTCCCCGGTGAGGGAGATGCCGTGCGCATTGATTTATTCGGTGACGAGGTGGAAAGCATCGCCGCCCTTGACCCGTTGAGCCAGCGTAGCGGCGCCTCCCTGCCCCGCCTTGCGCTCTATGCCGCCAGCGAGGTGGTGCTGAGCGAAGAGAGCATCATGCGTTTCCGCGAAGGCTACCGCGCCCTCTTTGGCGCTGCAAGCCGCGACGATACGTTATACGCCGCCATCTCCGGCGGGCAGCATCACCCCGGCATGGAACACTGGCTTCCCCTGTTTTACGAGCATACGGAAACGCTGCTCGATTACCTCCCCCACGTCAGCCTAAGCTGCGAATATCAGATAGCGCAAACGCTGGAAGAGCGTGAGGAAACCACACGGGATTATTATGAGGCGCGCAAAGCCCGCCTGCAGGAGAAGCGTCAGAAGGAAGAGCCTCCCTATCATCCGCTCCCACCGGAGAAGTTATACACAGGATGGCAGACGTTATTCACAGGGAGGGATATCCTTCAGTTTTCCCCCTTTTCTTCTGCGGATTCAACCGATGCGGGGTTCAGGCAGGGCAGCCTGTTACATCGCGCTCAGGGATTCGCCGGTCATCCTGTGGAGAAACTTTCGCAGGAATGCGAAGTGGCTCTCGCCGCCGGACGCAACGTCCTGCTTACCTGCGTCAGCGACACCAGCGCCGAGCGGCTGAAGAAAATGCTGGCGGAACAGTTTATCTACAAACCGTCATTGCCCGGTTTATCCGGGCAATCCATGGATTACCCGAACAAGTCGGGTAATGACATCCATCATATAGAACGCTGGCACGATATCCATACTTATCCACAGCCGGGCACCTTCATTACCACGCTGGCGCTGGATCAGGGGTTCCGTGGGGATAACCTCACCGTCTTTACCGAGCAGGATATTTTCGGCGCACGGCTTTCGCGTCCTGTGCGCCGGAAGAAGCCCTCGGAAATCTTCATGCTCGAAGCGAGCGCCTTTGAGCCGGGAGAGTTACTTGTTCACCGCGAACATGGGATTGCGCGGTTCGGCGGGCTGGTAACGGTGGAAGCCGCGGGCGGAAAGCATGACTGCCTGAAACTTGTGTATCGTGACGAGGACAAGCTCTTCCTGCCTGTGGAAAACCTGGAGCTGGTCAGTCGTTACGGCACGAATGACGGCACTGTGGAACTCGATAAACTCGGTGCGGGCGGCTGGCAGAACCGCAAATCGAAAATGAAAGAGAAACTCCGCATGGCGGCGGAAGAGCTGATGAAAATCGCCGCCGAGCGCGCCATGAAAACCGCGAAGGAACTTACCCCGCCCACGGGGCTGTACGATGAATTCTGTGCACGCTTTCCGTATGCAGAAACCGAAGACCAGGAAAAAACCATTGCCGAGGTGCTGGAAGACCTGGGCAAAGGCACGCCGATGGATCGGCTGGTCTGCGGCGATGTCGGTTTTGGCAAAACGGAAGTTGCCATACGCGCCGCTTTTGCCGCCTGTGCGGATGTGGATAACCCCGTGCAGGTAGCGGTGATCGTCCCCACCACCTTACTGGCGCGCCAGCACTGGCGGAGTTTTGCCGCCCGCTTTGAAGGCACGGGATACAAGGTGGCGCAGCTCTCTCGACTGGTTACGCCTAAGGATGCCAAACTCACCCGCGAAGGGCTGGCGGACGGTAGCGTCCATATTGTGATCGGCACCCATGCCCTGCTGTCCAAACAGATCAGCTTCAGAAATCTCGGCCTGCTGATTATCGACGAAGAGCAGCATTTCGGCGTAAAGCAAAAAGAGGCGCTTAAAGCCCTCAAGGCGGATGTGCATGTATTGACCCTCACCGCCACGCCCATTCCCCGCACGCTGCAACTGGCGCTGACCGGGGTGCGCGAGCTCTCCCTCATCACCACCCCGCCTGTGGATAGACTTGCCGTGCGCTCCTTCGTGATGCCGTATGACGGGGTGGTTATCAAGGAGGCCATCGAGCGGGAAATCCATCGCGGCGGACAGGTGTTTTACGTCACCCCCCGCATCTCCGATATTGCCGAACTTAAACAGCGCATTAGCGAACTTGTCCCCACGGCGCGCATGGCGGTGGCGCATGGGCAGTTAGCCGCCAGCGAACTCGAAGAGATCATGAACGGGTTTTATGACGGGCGCTATGACGTGCTGCTGTCCACCGCTATCATCGAATCCGGGCTGGACATTCCCACCGCCAACACCATCATCATCAACCGCGCCGACCGTTTCGGCCTGTCGCAACTCTACCAGATGCGCGGGCGCGTGGGGCGCGGCAAGACCCGCGCCTATGCCTATTTCACCACCTCGCATTACCGCCAGATCACCGGCGACGCCATCAGGCGGCTGGAAGTCATGCAGTCGCTCGATGCGCTGGGCGCAGGTTTCACCCTGGCCTCGCACGATATGGATATACGCGGCGCGGGCAATTTGGTCGGCGAGGAGCAATCCGGGCATATCAGGGAGGTCGGCATCGAGCTTTACCAGCAAATGCTGGCGGAAACGATCGAGGCGCTGAAATCCCACAAAGGCGAGGAGAATGCGCAGGCGCAGGATGACTGGTCGCCTCAGATTAATCTGGGCATTTCCGTGCTCATTCCTGAAAACTACGTCGAAGACCTCTCGCTGCGGCTGAGCCTGTATCGTCGCCTGTCGGCATTGACCGCGGAAGAGGAGATAGAGGATTTCCGCGCCGAATTAACCGACCGTTTCGGCGATATTCCGCCGGAAGTGGAGCATCTGCTGGCGGTGCTTGCTATCAAGCAGGAGTGCAGGCAGGCGGGGATTGCGCGCATCGATACCGGGCCCAAAGGAGCCATGCTATCCTTTAGAAATGACACTTTCTCCAACCCGGAGGCTTTGATCGGCTATATTGCCCGCCATAGCGCCACCATGAAAATCCGCCCCGACCAAAAAATCTTCTGCGCGCAGAATTACGCCAGCGATGCCGACCGCCTGCGGCAAGTGCGGGAGTTGGTAAGCCAGATCGGAAGGCTGGTATAGGAGCGGTCATGTGAAGGGACGCGGCGGAGGAAGCGCCCTCCCGCGCAATTTTTATCCTTACCTTATATTATCCCTCTCTTTCGCAAATAGCGGTTTTATGCCCCGGCGGCTAGTGTTGGCGGTGTCCAAACGGACTAACTCAATCAGGAGGTTATGAAATGAAACACGTTAACACGAAAATTCTGGGTCTGGTGGGCGGTATCGCGCTGATGGCATCTACGTCTTTGGCTTCTGCTATGGAGACCTACACTTCCATTGATGCGATGCCCGACGATGGCATGGTCAGCATCAAAGGCACCGTATCCAAAGTCAGCGACAGCGACACCATCATCTTGAAAGATGTAAAAGGCGATACGATTGACGTTCACACCAAAGGAAAAGTCAGTGTGAATGTTGGCGACACCGTCACTGTCAGCGGTGAAATGGAAGACGAAGCCTTGGGCATGGGCGAGCAGATCGTGAATGCGACCATCACCACGTCCGGTCATGCAGCCGCAACGAGCAAGGAAACCTCAACCGGCTCGGAGACGACCGTTACCACGCCTCATGCGACGATTACCGCTACGCCTACTTCTTCCAAGAAGGACAGCGAGCTGAATGAAGAAAATCGTACCAAGGTGAACAGCGAAAGCGACGATGTTCCCAATTACGATGTCGATGTGAAAGTTAACAAAGACGCATCCGGCAAGAAATCCGATTACTAGACTTCTTCACTCCCTCAACCCTCTCAAGGGGCAGCCTGTTTCAGGTTGCCCCTCTTTTTTTTACATGTGGATCACTTTGCCGTAAGCGTCCAGCACTGACTCGTGCATCATCTCCGATAATGTGGGATGCGCGAAGACGGTGTGCATCAGCTCGGCCTCGGTGGATTCCAGATTCATCGCCACGACGTAACCCTGAATCATCTCGGTGACTTCCGCACCGACCATATGCGCGCCAAGCAACTCGCCGGTCTTTTCGTCGAACACCGTCTTGACCAGCCCTTCGGGTTCGCCCAGCGCAATCGCCTTGCCGTTACCGATGAAGGAGAAACGACCCACTTTCACCTTGTAGCCTTTTTCCTTGGCGGCTTTCTCGGTCAGTCCGACGCTCGCCACCTGCGGGCGACAGTAAGTGCAGCCCGGAACCAGCTTGGTTTTCAGCGGATGCACGTCTTTCTGACCGGCGATTTTCTCGACGCAGATCACGCCCTCGTGCGAGGCTTTGTGCGCAAGCCACGGCGGGCCCGCAAGGTCACCAATAGCGTAAACCCCCGGCTCACCCGTCTCGCACCATTCGTTGATGACGACATGGGTTTTCTCCACCTTGACCTTCGTGCCTTCCAGCCCGAGGTTCTCGGTATTGCCGACGATACCCACCGCCATAATCACGCGGTCGAATTTCTGCTCCTCCGATTTCCCTTTCACCTCGATGGTAGCGGTGACGTCATTCTTGCCTTTCTTCAGCGCCTTGACAGTTGCGCCCGTGATGACCTTCATGCCTTGCTTCTCAAACTGCTTATGCACGAATTTGGAAATCTCCTCATCCTCCACCGGCAGGATGCGATCCATCACTTCCACCAGCGTCACTTCCGAACCCATATTGAGGAAGAAGCTGGCGAACTCGGAGCCGATCGCGCCGGAGCCGACGACGAGCAATTTCTTCGGCAGTGCATCGGGCACCAGTGCCTCACGATAGCTCCATACCAGCTTGCCGTCCGCCTCCAGGCCGGGCAGCGAACGCGCCCGTGCGCCGGTGGCCAGAATGATATGCTTGGCGGAAACGTCGGCCACTTTTTTGCCGTCTTTTTCCACCGCGATTTTGCCTTTACCGGCGAGCTTGCCGTGACCGTCGATCACCGTGACCTTGTTCTTCTTCATCAGCATCGAAATGCCTTTGGTCAGCTGCGAGGACACGTCCCGCGAACGCTTGATGATTTTACCAAAGTCGAACTTGATATCCTTGACGGAAAAACCGTATTCGTCCAAATGGTGCAGCAAATGGTGAATCTCCGAGGAACGCAGCAGCGCCTTGGTCGGGATGCAGCCCCAGTTGAGACAGATGCCGCCCATATGTTCGCGCTCGATCACCGCCGTCTTCAGCCCCAGTTGCGCCGCCCGGATGGCCGCTACATATCCCCCCGGCCCGCCGCCGATAATCGCTACGTCATATTGGTCAGTCATGTGATATCCTTTGTATTATTGTATGTAGGAATTTCTAGTTAAATCGACCTTCCTGCGCAAGCAGTATTCCGGCTCGCCTTTATGGCTGCATAAAACTATTACACTGCGCCGATACCGTGCTTCTCCTTGTATCGCAACAATAACGCCGCTACTTCCTTTGCTTGTCGTCGTTTCACTGGTAATTCGCAGTCATATTCATAAGTCTCAAATACATTCTCAATTTCTTGATCTAAACGTTGGCGGCCAGCAGCAGAAAAAGTGAGTTTTTTCTGATTTTCATACCACCACACAAGAAACGCCCCTTTTTTGCAATGAAAAACTGGAGCGCGGCTATGGATAAAAATTGGGTTATTGTTTGACATGAACATACCCAGTAACGCCACAAGCACGGGCAAAGCAAATGGCATGGGGCGAAAGGTTATACTCTCTATCTGATCCCAGGAGATACTCTGGGGATGCTTGAGATTGTAGTAGGGATAATCGCTGATCCAGAATCCTTCCTCGCCGATAGCAAAGAGCACATCTCCTTTGGAGAAAGTTGTACAGCATAACTTCATGCGGTCGTATTCATACCACAGATAAATTACGACTGGTCCCAGAATAATAACTCCGAATAGCCCCGCCCAGAACATAACAAAAAGCGGAATCAATAAGCCGATGATAAAGCACCATATCCCAAACAACATAAAATATTTGCCTAAGTGGTGTCGCCAAGGAGAATAATCCACACAAAAACTATAGCCTTCAGGAGGCCTTCGTGTGTGTTCCAAATCATCGCTATCTATGTTCATTGCTAAGTGTAACCCATCTCGTCATCCCATAACAGGATAGTTCTTACTCCTCCCTCAAACGTGCGTAAATATCCACGTCGAGATACTCGTCCTTGCGGTAATGGTAGAAATAGCGGCGGAGCATTCCCTCGCGCACGAAACCGTTGGACTCCAGGATTTTCGCCGAGGCACTGTTATGCGGTTCCACCAGCGCCTGCAACCTCTCGAAATCCGTTTCGGAAAAGATTTTCTTGCACAGCAGGTCGATCATCGCTTTGCCGTAGCCCCTGCCCTGCATTTGCGGGGTGATCCAGTAGTAGCACTGCGCGATGTGCTTGTAATTGGCCATGCCGTACCCCACAAACCCGATGGGCTTGCTATCTTTCTCCAGCGTCAGCAGCCAGTTTTGCATTTCTTTCTTCTCGAACTGCTTGAGATAGCGGTCGGCATCGTCCTGCAGGAAGGGAAAGGGCAGCGGCAATGCCTGCGCGATTTCCTCCCGATTAAGGAGGTCAATCAGCGTATCGCGGTGGCGGTGGGTGTTGAAAGGTTTAAGGGCTAGCATGGAAACCTACTTTGTCATTGCGAGCGTAAGCGAAGCAATCCAGTTTTTGGCATGTCATTACCCGGCTTGTCCGGGTAATCCATCAAGTGTATCTGAATGGATTGCCCGAATAAATCGGGCAATGACGACTCTGGATTGCTTCGTCGGCAAAGCCTCCTCGCAATGACGGTTACTATTCTACTGACTTTCCAAAGATTCTGTTGGCATATCGTTTATGACATCTTGTCCTAATTTACCCAGAGGCATCAAATGTTCCGTAATACCGCTAACTCGTTCATAAAACTCTTTAACCTCGGGGCTCTGCAAGTCGAGTAATGAATTGATTTGAACCAGCATAAACGCTATTGCTCCATCATATTCATTGCCTTTTAGATTCCGTATATGGCGCGTGACACCATTAAACACAGGAGCCTGCCATCCAGGAACAGCAGGTTTATAGTCATATTCCTTTTCTAAGATTGATAATACTTTGGCTCGATACCAAATTATTCCGAGCATAGCATCCTACATTCTTTTAAAGCCGCGCATGGAAGGCCATGTCAGTAGCCATTACACCAGCATCATCACGGGGTCTTCGATATAACGCTTGAAGGCAGACAGGAACTCCGCGCCGACTGCGCCGTCCACCACGCGGTGGTCGCACGAAAGCGTGACATGCATCACGGTCACGGCTTTGAATTCACCCTTTTTCACCACGACTTTTTCCTCGCTCGCGCCGACCGCCAGAATGCAGCCCTGCGGCGGATTGATGATCGCGCCGAAATGCTTGATGCCGTACATGCCGAGATTGGAGACAGAGAAGCCGCCGCCCTGATATTCTTCCGGTTGCAGCTTACCCGAACGGGCACGGGCGATCAGGTCTTTCAGCTCGTTCGAGACAATCGACAACGGCTTCTGATCGGCGTTCTTCACGATCGGCGTAATCAGCCCGCCTTCCATCGCCACGGCAACGGAAACGTCCACATTGTTGTACTGGCGGATGGCGTTGTCCGTCCAGGAGGCATTCGCCGCCGGAACCTCACGCAGACCCATCGCCACGGCTTTGACCACGAGGTCGTTGACCGAGACTTTATACGCCGGTTTGTCGCCCGACTTCGGGGCAGCGTTGTTGATGCGCTCGCGTGCGGCAAGCAGGCTGTCCATCTCGCATTCGACGGTGAGGTAGAAATGCGGGACGGTTTGCTTGGACTCCAGCAGGCGCTTTGCAATGGTCTTGCGCATTCCGGAGTTCGGGATTTCGGTAAATTCCGTGGGGTTGCGGCCGAAGGAAATCGCCGCCGTCTGTGCTCCGCCGACTTTACCCACGCCGCCCTTCAGCGCATCTTCCACATCCGCCTTAATAATGCGTCCATGGGGGCCGGTACCCTGCACCGCGCCTAAATTAATGCCTTCCTGACCCGCGATACGCTTGGCCAGTGGCGAGGCAAACACGCGCTCTCCGCTCGTTGCAGCGGCAGGTGCGGCATGGCCGTTGGTTGCAGGTGCGGCAGAAGGTGCTGGCGCTTCTGCTTTCGCCGCAGCAGGCGCGGAAGCGGCGGACGCACTCGAAGCACTATATCCATCCAAAGATTTTTTATCTTCCCCCTCTTCCAGCAGCAATGCGATGAGCTGGTTCACCGGCACGTTTTCCGTCCCGGCGGGAATCATGATTTTACCCAGTTTTCCCTCGTCTACCGCTTCGACTTCCATCGTCGCTTTATCGGTTTCGATCTCGGCGATGACATCGCCGGAAGAAATATTATCGCCCTCTTTCTTCAACCACTTGGCTAGGGTTCCCTCCGTCATGGTGGGAGACAGGGCGGGCATCAAAATCTCTATTGGCATGGTTCCGACTTATATATGTTGACGTTAAAAAGAATCAAAAACTACAGAGGTGGTGGGGAGATTGCAAGCGTTCACTCTTTCAGCAAAAACATCGCCTGCACACCGACACTGACAGTGATTTCCCCTGACGGGGGTGCGGACACATCCATCGCGGGCGCTGCTTCCGCGACCATCATCGCCTTACCGCGCATCATAGGCATAGGGGGCGGATCGAAACGCGCACCGGATTCGCTGATCGTATAGACCCTGCCCAAGGTTTCATTTTCCGCTTTGGCCAGCAACTCCGCTTTCTTATGCGCATTCTCCATCGCCAGCACCAGCGCCTCCGCCTTGGCTTCCTCTTCCTTCTGCAAGCCAAACTGTACGTTGTTGATCTGGTCGATTTTTGCGTCCAGGGCTTTCTGGGTAAAATCGGCGAGTTTTTCTATATCCCTGAGCGTCACCGACACCTGATGATTCACGGAATACCCCGCAAAGACCTGTTTTCCGTTATCGTAATTATAGACGGGTTGCACGGAAGAATACTCCGTGCGCAGATCCTTTTTCTCAATCCCCAGCTCATCCGCGATACGGTAGAGGGATTTCAGTTGCTCGTCCGTGAGTTTCTGCGCTTCTTTCAGGCTGCGTTTTTGTTCCTGAATGCCAATGGAGATGACGGCTTTGTCAGGGGCGCGCTTGATCTCCGCCTCCCCACTCACACTCACTGTCCGTCCGGGATAGGCAGCGTCGGCGGCGGATGCCACCGGAGCAACCAGCAACAATGCGGCAAAGACCCACAGCGCCATTTTCATGATTACACCTGACGGAAGCACAGGGCTTTGGCCGCTTCGACAATATCCTCCACCTGCGGCAACGCAAGCTTCTCCAGATTGGCGGCATAAGGAAGCGGTACATCCTTGGCGCAGACGCGGGCGGCGGGTGCGTCCAGATAATCAAAGCAATGCTCATTGGCGATAGCGGCGATTTCCGAGCCGATTCCAGCCACCGGCCAGCTTTCCTCTACACTCAGCACACGGCTGGTCTTGCGGATGGAGGTGACAATCGTTTCCACGTCGAGCGGGCGGATGGTGCGCAGATCGATGACCTCGGCGCTGATGCCCTCAGACACCAGTTTCTCGGCAGCTTCCAGCGCCTTCCCGACCATGATGGAATAGCTGACGATGGTAACATCCGTGCCTTCCCGCTTCACGGCGGCCTTGCCGATGGGCACCAGATAATCTTCTTCTTCCGGCACCTCGAACGACTGGCCGTAGAGAATCTCATTTTCTAAAAACACTACCGGATTAGGGTCGCGGATCGCGGCCTTCAGCAGGCCTTTAGCGTCGGCTGCGTCATACGGCGCGACGACTTTTAATCCCGGCACATGCGCATACCAGCTCGCATAGCATTGCGAATGCTGCGCCGCCACGCGGGAAGCCGCACCGTTGGGGCCACGAAAAACAATGGGGCATTTGATCTGGCCGCCGGACATATAATGCGTCTTGGCCGCGGAGTTGATGATCTGATCCATGGCCTGCATCGCAAAGTTCCAGGTCATGAATTCCACGACGGGACGCAAGCCCACCATCGCGGCGCCGACGCCCAGTCCCGCAAACCCATGTTCGGTAATCGGCGTATCGATGACGCGGCGATCGGTAAATTCATCCAGCAATCCTTCGGTGACCTTATAGGCACCCTGATATTCGGCGACTTCCTCGCCCATGACGAAGACCGAGTCATCGCGGCGCATTTCTTCCGCCATGGCGTCGCGCAGGGCGACCCGTACCGTTTGCTGTGCCATTCAATCCTCCAGTGAGAGATACGATACGCCGAACCTACACTTCAGCGTAATAGTTTTCAATGATATGTTTACGCAGAAGCGCACGGTCATTGCCCTGCGCATCGTCATTAAACACTTTGTTGCAGACATTGCTCCAGACGCACTCCTGCTCAGCAAAAGCGGCGTCGATGACGGAACCTTTCCGGAGTGATTCCAGCGATTCGAATGTATGAACCAGACACATATCCCTTCTCCTTATGCCCTAGTGATCCATGAGAACGTCGGTATAGAGCTCGGAAGGATCCGGCTCGGGTGAATTTTTGGCGAATTCAGCCGCGTCATTAATGACGTTCTTCACTTCCTTGTCGATCTCCTTGAGCAGCTCCTCCGAGACAATCTTTTCGCCCACGATCCAGTCGCGCAGATTATTAATGGGATCGTGCTGCTCTTTGTAGCAGGAAACCTCCTCTTTCGAGCGGTATTTCGCCGGGTCGGACATAGAATGCCCGCGGTAGCGATAGGTTTTCATTTCCAGCAGGTAAGGGCCGTTGCCTGCGCGGACGTATTCCACAACTTCGCGGCCTGCGCGGAAGACCTCCAGCACGTCCATGCCGTTCACCTGGCGACCGGGGATGCCGAACGCCTCGCCACGGCGGAAAAGCTCCGTGGTGGCGGAGCCGCGCTTGGTCGAGGTGCCCATGGCGTATTCGTTGTTTTCGATGATGAAGATCACCGGCAGTTTCCACAGGGACGCCATGTTGAATGACTCGTACACCTGCCCCTGATTGGCCGCGCCATCCCCGAAATAGGAGAGGCACAGATTCTTCTCGCCGCGATATTTATGCGCAAAGGCGATGCCCGCGCCGATAGGCACCGAGGCACCCACGATCCCATGCCCCCCGAAAAAGTTTTTCTCGGTGGAGAACATATGCATTGAGCCGCCCTTGCCTTTGGAATAGCCGTCTATGCGGCCGGTAAGTTCGGCCATCACGCCGCGTGGCTCCATCCCGCAGGCCAGCATATGGCCGTGGTCGCGGTAAGTGGTAATCACCGCGTCCTGCGGCGTAATGCAATGCTGCATCCCTACCACCACGGCCTCCTGTCCGATATATAAATGGCAGAACCCGCCAATCAGCCCCATCCCGTACAGCTGCCCCGCCTTTTCTTCAAAGCGGCGAATCTGCAGCATTTCACGGTACATATGAATCAGCTCATCCTTCTCCGGGACGGATGTAAGCTTCAGCTCCTTAGAGCCATCGGATTTCTTTTTTGTTGCCATGGTCGCCATGTGATCCCTCTAGTAATTCGGCACTTTGCCCCAAACAATTTTTGTGCAGCGCACAAAAAACCTCTATGAATCAGAGAGTTCCATTTGACGATAGAGAAAGACATTTTTCAACAAAAAATCATGCTGCGCCGCAGCAATTCTACGGGGGCAGGAAAAGGAGACGCTATAATAAAGGCGGGGAGATAACGACCAGCTCGTTTTGGCCTGCATAGCCCAGATAGCGGCGCACTTCCTCATCCAGCAGGTCGGGATCCACCGCCCCCTCCCGCATGAGCGCCACCTTATGTTCCATGAAAATCCGCTGATTGCGCAATGTTTCCAGCTCCGCTTCCAGCCTTTCCTGCCGGTGGCTTTCCAGCAGGAGGGCATACAAGCCCTGCTCCCCGTGGATGGTATGGAAGCACCAATAGAACACCACCGCCGCAAAGAACAACGTGGTAAAAAATTTATGCCTGGTCGCCGTGGATGCCATTTTTTAAACAGTCTGGTTGATTTTACATCTCACCACGATGCCTGGCCTGACGCTACCACAAGCCACGAAAGCACATAAAGAAACCGTAAAAACCTACGCGGCGAGGCGGCGCTGCAACAAATTGGAACTGCCATAGCTGGCCTCACGTCCCAATTGCTCCTCAATACGGATCAGCTCATTATATTTGGCGGTACGGTCGGAACGCGAGAGCGACCCGGTCTTGATCTGGCCGCAATTAGTCGCCACCGCGATATGGGCGATGGTAGCGTCTTCCGTCTCGCCGGAACGGTGGGAAAGCACGGCGGCGTACCCTGCGCGCTGCGCCATTTCGACCGCCTCCAGCGTCTCCGACAGCGTGCCGATCTGGTTGACCTTCACCAAAATGGCGTTGGCCAGCCCCTTCTCGATGCCCGCCTTCAGTATCTTCGGATTGGTAACGAAGAGATCGTCGCCCACGAGCTGAATCTTTTTTCCCAGACGCTTCGTCATTTCCGCCCAGCCCGCGTGGTCGTCCTCGGCGCAACCATCCTCGATGGAGAGGATCGGGAAACGACCGCACAGATTTTCATAATACGCAATCAGCCCATCCGCATCCAGCGACTTGCCCTCGCCCACCAGCTCATAGCGTCCGTTTTTGTAGAACTCGCTGGAAGCCGCATCCATCGCCAGCGCAATATCCTCGCCCGGCTTATAGCCCGCCGCTTCGATCGCCTTCATAATATAGGACAACGCCTCCTCGGACGAGGCAACATTGGGCGCAAATCCCCCTTCGTCACCGACATTGGTATTCAGCCCCGCCTCTTTCAGCTTGGCCTTCAACGCATGGAAGACTTCCGCACCCATGCGCACCGCCTCCCCCATCGTGTTGGCCGAAAGCGGCATCACCATGAATTCCTGAATATCCACCGCATTATCCGCGTGCGCGCCGCCATTGATAATATTCATCATGGGCACGGGCAGCAGATGCGCCCGTGCGCCGCCGAGATATTTGTATAATGGCTGATCCGCGCTGGCCGCGGAGGCCTTCGCCACGGCAAGGGAAACCCCTAAAATCGCATTCGCGCCCAGGCGCGATTTATTCTCCGTGCCATCCAGGGCAATCAGCGTGCGGTCGATATGGAGCTGATCCGAGGCGTCCATCCCCATCAGCGCATCCGTGGTTTCGCCGTTAATATTCGCCACCGCCTTCAATACGCCCTTGCCGAGATAGCGGCTTTTATCGCCATCCCGCAATTCCAACGCTTCCAGCGTGCCCGTCGATGCGCCCGAAGGCACCGCTGCCCGCCCGAACGCGCCATCCTCCAGGGTCACATCCACCTCCACGGTGGGATTTCCCCGGCTATCTAAAATTTCACGGGCGCGGATGGATTCGATGGCGGTCATAGACGGTTTCTCCTTATTATCTTATTGCGGAGAAAACCTAGGCAAATGATCGGATGAAATCAACTAGATATTAAGTACTGACCGCAGGCGTCACCGTATGGCTGCCGCGTCCCTGCAGGCGATCCATCCCCAGCATACACACGGACAGGAGTCCCAGCGTCCCGGCGTAAAAGATCAGCTGTATCTGCATCGGCTGCTCGGTATAGCCCAGCAACGTATGCAATGCCTGCCCCATGACGGACGCTTCAGGCAGCAGCCCGGAACTATCCCACATCACGTCGGCGTAATTCAGAAAATACCCGGCGGACACCAGATATTGCGCCGCCATGGAAGCCATCCCCGCCGAGAGCAGAATCAGCATCCAGGTGGTGACGCGGAAGATATATTTGGTCGGAATACGCAGCAGGCCGAAATAGAGCAATGCCCCGGCCAGCACGCCGCCTGCCAGCCCGATCGCACTGCCCGCCAGAATCGAGCCAATCCCCTGCCCCGCCGCGATCATACCATAGGTGAAAAGCACGATCTCCGCGCCTTCGCGCAGCACCGCCAGCGCGATGACCAGCGCCATGGTATAGAGCGGCGTCTGGCCTTCCAGCAATGCCTGCCCCATCTGCCGCAGCCGTTGGGTCAGCTCACGCCCGTGCTGGCGCATCCATAATGCCGTCCAGCTAATGACCGCCGCCGCCGTCAGCAGAATACCCGCATTAAACAATTCCTGACCCAGCCCTTCTGCGGCCATGGAAATAGTTTGCGCAAAATAGGCGACGATGAGGGCGCCTAAAACGCCACCTCCTATACCTGCCAGTATCCACCGTGTGCGATGGGCGAGTCCACGGGTGGAAGCCAGGATCACGCCGAGAATCAGCGCGACCTCGAAAATTTCCCGGAATACGACAATGGCAGTGGAGTACATTTATTTTTACCTCATCTATCGTCATTCCCACGCACCTATCGTCATTCCAGCGCAAGCTGGAATCTGGAGATGTTACGCGAGATTCCTGCCTTCGCAGAAACGACGACTATTTAACAACAATAACACCTTTTGCCTTATCCTCATGGAACTCGCCGACGAATTTATATTCGCCCGGCTTCAGGGGGCCTACGAAGACGATCCCCTTGCTTGCGCCGGGAATCACTTTTTCGGCTTTCAGCTTATGGCTTTCAAATTCTTCGGGCGTGGGATCCTGATTATCAATTATCAGCTTCACGCGCTGTCCCGCCGGAAGCTCCAGCTGGGCAGGGGTAAAGGTGTGATCCTTGATCGTCAGGGTGAATTCCGGCACGGCATCCTCTGCCCATGCGGGAGCGGAGAACCCCATCAAAACGGAAACCGTTAGTACAAAAGCGAATTTCATCATAACTAATTCTACCTTTCTTGATAATGATTATCAATAGCGGTTATAGCGTAAATAAAAGGATATGCAAGGGGAATATCGTTTTTGTCATTGCGAGCCGAAGGCGAAGCAATCCAGTTTTGGTCACTGCCTGGATTGCTTCGTCGGCCTAGCGGCCTTCTCGCAAAGACGGAGGCAATCTTACCCCTTCACCACCGCATCCAGCGCCTTAAGCTGCGTCAGGGTGGACTCCATTTCGTCCAGGCGCATCATGCAAGGGCCATCGGAGGGGGCGTTGTCGGGGTCGGGATGCGTTTCCATGAACAGCGCCGCCACGCCTACCGCCACCGCCGCCCGCGCCAGCGTGGGGACGAACTCCCGCTGCCCGCCGGAAGCGCCGCCCAGACCGCCGGGTTGCTGCACGGCGTGGGTGGCGTCGAACACCACCGGCCAGCCGGTTGCGGCCATAATGGGCAGGGAGCGCATATCCACCACCAGCGTATTATAGCCAAAGGATGACCCGCGCTCGGTCAGCAGGATATTCTTGCACCCTGAAGCCTCCAGCTTATCGACGATATTCTTGGCGTCCCACGGGGCGAGAAACTGGCCTTTCTTGACATTGACCACCGCGCCCGTCGCCGCCGCCGCCACCAGCAGATCGGTCTGGCGGCACAGAAAGGCCGGGATTTGCAGCACATCCACCACGCTGGCGACTTCGGCGCATTGCTCGCGCTCATGCACGTCGGTCAGCACCGGGCAGCCGTAAGTTTTCTTCACTTCCTCGAACACCGGCAATGCGCCCGCCAGCCCCATGCCCCGCTTGCCCGACAGGCTGGAGCGGTTGGCCTTATCGAATGACGTTTTGAAAATAAAGGGGATTCTCAGCTTATCGGTGATTTCCTTTAAGTGCCCGCAGACCTCCAGCGCATGATCGCGGGATTCCATCTGGCACGGCCCCGCAATCAGCGCAAAGGGCAGGTTGGAGGCGATGTTGAGGTTTTGTACGGTAACGGTGTGCATAGGGTTCCTTGTTGGGTTGCCCCTGCTCCGCGCTGCTGCGCTCCGCAATGGGCGACGCTTCGCTGGCTCAGGGCTGGGCAGTCTCCTGACTGCCTTTTTATGTCACGCAGGGTCTGTATATAGTGCCATACGACATACAAGCGCAAGCCCGGTCATGACAAGCCCCTAATTTCCCACATGCGAATGTGAAATTTCCGTGACAATGCGCATTTATTAATTAACCACACGCAGCATGTGCATTATACTGGGCATGTTATTTGCCCTTTTTGGAACCTTGTATTCTTGTTTGAATCTCGTTCCTTAAAGAGCATTGACCCGCACTCGCCGGTTTGTGAGGATGCTTTCCATGAAAGGAGGAAGGCTATGGGTGAAGATCTAGACGAAGATCGATTGGAAGAATATACCTGCGAGGACTGGTATAACTGCCAACAACAGAGATACATGGACGGCGAAGACGTGCTGTATCCATTCTCGCCAGCCTAAGAGACACCCCCACGGAAGCTCCTTTCGTTTTTTCCCCAACCGGAAATCTCGGAGGGAGCTTCCAACCATCTCGCTACTTCACCGACGAAGACGTAACCCCTAGTATCTCCTTGCGCCACAACGCACCCAGCACGAATAACGTAACAAGTGCTACTGCTTCAAACAGGGTATAGATCACGGTATAGAATACCCTGCGAAACTTTCCTTCCATGGCCTGAAAGTTAACCGGGTTATCTACCTGATACTGAATCTGGATCATCTCATTTCCCGGACGACAGGCTCCGGTAATATTTCTGGCCATTGGGAACCAGTATTCTTTTCCTGTATGATCAGTGAATCTCAGACTGACTCGACACTCCAATCCTCTCTCTAACTCAAAAGGAAGCGAATCCACACGATCAATCCTTGCTGCCGTTACCATATAATTTTGCTGAAGCGCCAACTCGCGCCAAAAGACCCCAAGTGGGTTCAGAACGAAGAAAGATAGGCAAAACAAAAAGAGCGCAAGGAAAGTCAGCCTCTTATCGCGGCACGTCAGCACCGCTTACTTCTTCCCCTTCCTCGCCGCGTCGATAAAACTCGCAAAGAGCGGGTGCGGGGCGAAGGGACGGGATTTGAATTCAGGGTGGAACTGCACCGCGACGAACCACGGGTGATCCTTCAGCTCCACGATTTCCGGGAGGTTGCCTGAGGGCGACAGGCCGGAGATGACCATCCCCGCCTCTTCCAGTGCTTCCTTGTAGGCGATGTTCACCTCATAGCGGTGACGGTGGCGCTCGGAAATATCGTCCGCGCCATAAATCTTGCGCGCCAGCGTGCCGCGTTTGATCTTGCAGTCATAGGCGCCCAGGCGCATCGTCCCGCCCAGATCGTCGCCTTCGCTGCGCTTTTCCATCGACGTTCCCCGCGCCCATTCGGTCATCAGCCCCACGACGGGGCCTCGCGGGTCTTCCGTCGTCTGCGCCCCGAACTCGCTGGAGGTGGCGCTGTCAATGCCCAGCACGTTGCGGGCGAATTCGATGACGGCGATCTGCATCCCGAAGCAGATGCCCAGATACGGAATCTTATGCTCCCGCGCATAGCCCGCCGCCGCGATCTTGCCGCGCACCCCGCGTTCGCCGAAGCCGCCGGGGACTAAAATCGCGTCCACGCCCTTGAGCTTCTTGCCGATATCGTCTTTCTCGAAGGCGCGTGCGTCGATCCATTGCACATTCACCCGCACATTATGCGCGATG